>OBJA01000426.1_pt1 | contig 37411 bp, 39 predicted proteins | sample 1519751 | NCBI WGS metagenome assembly OBJA01 (sample SAMEA3881238, study PRJEB22517) | soil metagenome | biome: lake sediment; feature: soda lake sediment; material: sediment, water from around vicinity | place: India | collected 2013-12-23 | depth 3 m
GACTCCTGAATTCTGAATTCCGACTTCTAACTCATATAGCTAAATTAATTTGGTTTCTTCGTGTACTTCGTGCTCTTCGTGGTTAATAATCAAAGCCTTTATTCTGTTTCCGAAAGGACGCCGCAAGGCGTTTTTCTTAAAGGATTTAAGTGGCTTGCCTATATGAAAACATCTTGATTATGTGGGTAGTTTATTACGGTACTTGTTGACATTGAGCAACCAGATTCTTGCGGGCGATGTCGTCTTAAAATAAATGGGCGGCAAAATAAACTTGCATGATCGGTGGGTTGGAGAGAAAATATAACTTAGAAAACTGTTGTTTATGGAGGTTTGCCATGAAGGCCCCTATCGATCGGTGGAATGAACATGGTCCATTCGATATCATCGGCGATATCCACGGATGCTTTGACGAGCTCCGTGCTCTACTGGAAAAGCTAGGATATGCCGTCCATGATACGCCTAATGGGTATCTTGTGATCCCTCCGCTCGACCGAAAGGTTATCTTCCTTGGGGATCTGGTGGACCGGGGGCCGAGGATTGCAAGCGTTTTAAGACTCGTCATGGCGATGGTTGGGATGGAGAAGGCGTTATGTCTTCCCGGAAACCATGACAATAAGTTATTACGAAAACTGAAAGGTTCGCTTGTCCAGATGAAGCATGGCTTACCAGAAACCATGGAACAATTGGCTGAAGAGCCCGATGAGTTTCGTGATGAAGTCAGGGAGTTTCTTGAAGGTTTGCCCAGCCATTATATTTTGGATGAGGGAAGGTTGATCGTGGCTCATGCCGGTTTGAAGGAGAGCTTGCATGGGGTCGGTTCAAAGGCAGCTATGGACTATGCGCTGTTCGGTGAACCTACGGGAAAGCTTGATGCGTATGGCCTGCCTGAGCGCAGAAATTGGGCGGCTAACTACGAAGGAAAACCCCTTATCGTATATGGACACACTCCGGTTTTGGAGGCTGCATGGCAGAACAACACCGTCGATATCGATACGGGCTGTGTCTTTGGGGGAAAACTAACGGCGCTACGTTATCCGCAGATGGAGCTGGTGGATGTCCCGGCGCTGAAGAAGTATTCCGAACCGGGCAGGCCGCTCCGAACGGCGTTATCCACGGTATAAATGAAACATTATCAACTTGGGGAGGTTCGTGGGGAGTTCAAAGAGAATATATCGTTGATACTTCTATATATAACAATATGATTATAAAGTTGATTCAGCAAGTTAGTAGTCAGAAGACAGGAGCCAGTATTCAGAATGCACCGGAACGTTACACGTCGATTCAAGAATCCTTTATTCTCCCCGCAAAGGCCTTCTCAACCGTTCCCTGTCTCCTGACTCCTGAATTCCGACTTCTAACTCTATTTCTTCTAATTACTGACTCCTGAGTAATCTTAATAATCATATAGCTAAGTTAATTTGGTTTCTTCGTGTACTTCGTGCTCTTCGTGGTTAAATAATCAAAGCCTTTATTCTGTTTTCGAAAGGACGCCTTTTATTCTTCCACAAAGGCCCGCTCTCAAGCCGCTGGGGTCTTATTTTCTCGCCAAGATCGCTAAGAATATATATTAATCAAATTCTTAAATATCCAACTCTCACCCTTTGCGTCTTTGCGCCTTTGCGAGAGAACCCGTTCTCCTTCCCCAAAGGCCTTCTCAATCGTTCCAACTTTTGACTCCTGACTCCTGAATTCCGACTTCTAACTCTATTTCTTCTGATTACTGATTCCTGAGTAATCTTAATAATCATATAACAAAATGCCAATTGAATGAACCAAACATTGAATGTTTCTTGGAGGAGATGGATGTGAAGGGATTGGAACTGGCGGAGAGCTTCTTCTTTGAAGAGGTCAAGCCGTTGATCGACGGAGAATTTCACCAATTAATTAATGGATATGCCGGTGGATTAATCGGATACGGTTCAGACGTCTTAGGGAACGACGACGATATCTCTCGGGATCACGAATGGGGGCCGCGTTGCCATATATGGCTAACCCGGGAGGATTACCAGCGCTATGCTAAAGCGTTGGAACGAATGTTACAGGAAAAGTTGCCCATGACATTCCACGGTTACAAAACACGCTTTACATACAGTGAGGAATATCAGGCGTTAGTGACAACTGATGATCGGGAAGACTCCATGCATCACGTGGCGATCACCCACGTGGATCGGCATTTGGCGATTCAATTTGGGATCAAGGATCGGAAGGAAATCGGAGCTCTGGATGGGTTGTGCATCCCCGAACAAAAGCTGATGGAGCTTACCCGCGGGAAGATATTCTACGATCCGATTGGCGATATCTCCGATGTTCGAAAACGATTCGCGTATTACACCGATGATATTTGGGTCTTCAAGATGCAGTACTGTTGGAACGCCCTGTCGGGATTCCCCTTGGTTCCGCTATGTATCAAGCGGGGAGAGCCAATATCCGCCCATATCATTTGGAGTCGGATCATGGAGAGCATTATCCGATTGGTGTTCTTATTGAACCGAAGGTATTATCCAGGATATATGAAATGGTTTTCCCATGAATTCGCTAAACTGCCCAGGCTATCCCGGGAAATTGGACCGCTTTTGGAACAAAGCCGTATCGAAGACGAACCCAACGCTCTGATGAACACCATGGATCGGATCGTGGGGTTGATCCTTGAAGAGCATCATCGAATGGAGATTACGCCCAAAGTGGAGTTGACGCCCCATCCCGCCTCGAGAGGTTTCATGAAGCACTCGTTGACCCCGGTCATCGATGCGCTGAGCCAAAGACTCCCCGATGAACTCCGCCGACTGGCGATCGGTGGATCGTGCGACCAATGGATCACCAACGATCAGATCTTGGTCTGGTCCGAATTGTATACCGGTTTGAAGGATTTCTACGGGACGGCGATGAGGGAGCGAGATGGAGTGGGGGATTTGATTATTTAGGTAAAGCAGAGAGTTGGAAATCTCTGGCCGGACCGTTGCCGATCGGGGGGGAAGGAGCAAATACTAATGAAAAAAGGACTGTTATTAGTAATTACTCTTTGTATCTTGATAATTGGATGTAGTACCAATGTCAAATTGAAGAATATAGATGAGGAATTATTCGGACAGGCTGAATCTGTTGATGTAATGGTTAACTATTCACGATATGGATATCGAATGTCGAAAGAGCAAATCGATATTCTGAGGAACAGTATTCTGCAGAGTGAATCCGTGGAAGAGATACTAGAAGACGATTACGAAAAAGAAGCTACGAATTGCATTATAGTAATAATTATCAAAAAAAGAAATAGGGTTACTGTGAATATAGATTATAATCTTGATAGTGGACACCTATATATAAGAAAAATTGATACGTACAAAGGGGATCCACGGAAAATAATGATGGACAGAAATAAGTATAAAAAACACTTGGAAGGTGCATATAAAATTAAACCCTCCGGCGAGTTTGAAGAGTTAACCAAGTTTCTAGAGTCTAAGTACTAAGTATGCCATCTTATTGTTTTCCTTAACGAACGATTTGGGTTATTCTATCCAAGGTCTTGTTCGAACTGGACTAAGGTATTTTTGAATGGCAAGAGTATATTTGTTTCCTCAGATTAATGAAGGATTACAACCGGATATCCATTCCTACAGTATTTTCAAGCCGAATAAGTGGAAAAGGTAGAAAGATAGAGAAGGTCTTCGGTGGAAGCCCTCCATCTTGCTTCCTCCCAGAGGGAGGAACGAAGGCCTTAAGCCGTTGGTGTCTTGATGTTCTGACAGATTGAGCAGTTCGTTTCCCCCTCTGGGGGAAAGATAGATTGGGGGCCCCACCAGCGGCTCTGAAACTCATCACATAAGCTAAACAGAACAATTTTGATAAATATTTATGTAATTGCATTAAAGTGATCGGTATCGAGCCTGACGAACTTTGATAACTGGGAGGCGAAGAATTGCCTGCCAATGCTAAACCATACCTGGTGGATTTGGCAAAGAAGTTAAGACAGAAGCAAACTAAGGCTGAAGAGGTGTTATGGGAGAGATTGCGAAAATCAAAAATGGGTGGATTCAAGTTTAGGCGACAGCACCCTTTTTATCGGTATGTGTTTGACTTCTATTGTGATCAGGCAAAACTCGCTATAGAATTGGAAGGTTCCATCCATTATGAAAAAGAAGTTCAAAGAAATGATGTCGTACGGCGAAGAATGATTGAGGACCAAGGCATTACGGTTCTTATAATTAGGAATGATGAGATATATGATGATTTGGAGAATGTTTTGGGAAGAATCGAAGAAGCTCTTGAGAAGGCCTTCGGTGGTAAGCCCTCTATCTAGCTTCCTCCCAGAGGGAGGTTGCTCTCAGACATCCATGTCTTCCGCAACTTTGACCCTTCCTGAGTCTGAGAACGAAGGCCTTAAGCCGCTGGAGGTTTGATGTTCTGACAGAATGAACAATTTGTTCCCTCAAATCCTGGATGGATAGAAGTCGCAAAGGACAGGAGTCCGAGAGCGATCCCCTCTAGGGGAAAGATAGATCAATAATCTTCATGCTCTTCATGTCCTTCATGGTTTAATAAAAACTCTTCGCATATGATTCCTTAGATTGGTTTGGAATAACAAATAGCATTGGAAGAGGGAAGAGGAATGAAGCTTTATTTTACGATGGAGCATTATCTTTTTTTCCTTAGTGTCATGGTTAGTATTGCTGTTTTGATCTTTACGAATAAGATCTATAAGCAAAAGTGGTTTTTTATTGTATTATCCTTTTTTTACATCATAAACTATTCGTTCTTTTCTTCCTATAACATGTTAGGTAGGATCTGTACCGATAGTAACAATAATCTATATGTTGCCGCGACAACGTCGACGACGTTCTCCAAGTGCAAGCTATTTTTGATGAAGCTTGATCCCAATGGGAAATTGGTATGGTCAAAACAGGCTAAATGGTTGGAACGGGATTACTTTGAGATTAACGCATTGCTGACCGATGATTACGGTGATCTCTATTTAGTGGCTGAGAGGAAATTGATCAAAACAGATCCGTCTGGGAAGAAAGTTTGGGTAAAGAGTGTTCCTTTAAAAGTTCAATATGCCAGGAACCAGGGAGATTATATTCTCCTTGCAGGAACTACACCAAAAAAGGAAATTGCATATCGACATTTCCATCGAAATGGTCAGGAAGTTAACGATATGGAACTCCCTGAGCAAGCGGCGTTTTGGGATGGAACCGGACCGCTCTGTGTAGACCCAAAGCAAAATGCCGTGTATTTTTCGAAAGAAGACAAATTGCTGGTCAAACTCGATTCCTCTGGGCGGCATGTTTGGAACAGAAAGATCACTGAGGATAATGTGATCAAAATGGTGGCGGATCGCGAAGGGAATATCTACTATATCACCAACATGGCCCAGCGAGCTGTTTTAACAAAGATCGATCCGGATGGGAAGAATCAATGGTTTCGTTCATTTTCGATGGGGAAATCCAGTGAATTTACCGCTGTTGAAGACATGGTGATCAATGATGATAACCGAATCTATGTTTCCGGCAGGTATTCAGTTCGAACAAGAAATGGGCAAAGTTCCCGGCTGAATAAGTTTTTGATCCAGTTTGATGCTTCGGGAGAGGAGATGTGGAGAAAAACTTTTCGGGCTTCTTCTAATATTAGAGATCCTGGCGCACTCGTTGGCGACCATGGCCAAAATGTTCTATTGGCAATGGATAATCCATGGTCGAATAAGGACGATCTATATATAAGAAAGATCAGCCCAAGCGGGGATACGATCTGGGGATGCAGAGGATTTAAAGTCGGTTTTTTATGGACAGTGTGGCTTATGGTCTGGGGACTCATGGTGAGTGCCAAAAACCAATGGTTAAAGCGTCGAGAGAAGACGCAAAAGGAATGGGAAGCCTATTATCAACAAAGAGAACACGATGAAGAGAGCCCGACACAATAATTGTGTCGGGCTCTGCCTATTCCCTCGTATCCTTATGCCTCACGAAACTGGTAGTCGTATAGCTTCGAATATAACCCGCCTTGTTTGAGCAAGTCTTCGTGTTTTCCGCACTCCGCGATGCTGCGGTCATTGAGCACCAAGATCTGATCGGCCTCGCGGATGGTGGATAGACGGTGGGCGATGATGATCGTGGTCCGATCCTTGATCAAGCGTTTGAGGGCTTCTTGGATCAAGCTCTCGGTCTCCGAGTCCACCGCCGATGTTGCTTCATCCAGGATGAGGATCGGCGCTTTGCGCAGCAGAGCTCGGGCAATGGCAAGGCGTTGCTTTTGACCGCCGGAGAGTTTGACGCCGCGTTCGCCGATGCGGGTGTGATAGCCTTGGGGAAGCTGCGTGATGAAGTCATGGGCTCGGGCGTCTTTGGCGGCTTGAATAATCTCCGGTTCCACGGCGATGGGTGCGCCGTATTGGATGTTCTCCGCGATGGTTCCATTGAAGAGGAAGACATCCTGCAGGACCAGGCTGATCTGGCGTCGTAGCGAATCAAGACGAATATCCCGCAGATCGTGGCCGTCCAGGTGAATCGAGCCGGAGGTCGGGTCGTAGAAACGTGGAATCAAGCTGGCGATGGTGGTTTTGCCGACACCGGTAGGCCCGACCAATGCCAGGGTCTCTCCGGGACGAACCCGAAAGCTGATATCTTCGAGAATCGATTCGCCGGGAAGATAAGCAAAGGATACATTCTCAAAGACCAACTCCCCATGGACCTTCGTTAGGGAACGCGCTTTGGGCCGGTCCTGGATCTCGGGTTCTGTCTCCAAGACCTCAAAGACGCGATCCGCGCCGGCCAAGGAGGTCTGAATGGCTTCGACGATATTACCCACTTGAGTGATGGGGATGTAAAACATGGATAGATAGAGTAGAAAAGCGACGATGTCCTCGGGGGACAAGGCCTGTTCAATTAGGATCAGCCGGGCGCCGAACCAGACCACCGCCAACGAACCCAATGTACCGATGAATTCGATGACGGGATGATAGAAGGCGGTTTTGCGCAAGGAATAGAGAATGCTGACGGTATAATCCCAAGCGGATTGGCGCACTCGCTGGCTCTCGCGTTCTTCCTGGGTGAAGATCTGCACCTCTTTGATCCCGGTGAGGTTCTCCTGAACTACGCCGTTTAAGTCTCCCAGTCTCTCCTGGGCTCTGCGAAATGTTGGCCGAATGATGGCGTTGAAGCGAAAGACCATCAGACCGATAAAGGGGATGGGGATCAAAGCATAAAGGGCCAATTGAAAGTTCTGTGTGAATAGAACGATGGCAACTCCGATGAAGAGCATAACGTTGGCTAGAGCGTCCGGGATCGCATGGGAGACGAGGTTTTCCAGGTTGGCGTTGTCATTGACGGTCCGCGAAAGAAGCTGACCGACTTGTTTGTCATGAAAGTAGCGCAGCGACAGCTTTTGAAGATGATCATAGGTTTTAATGCGCATATGGGTGACTAGCCGCCAACCGCCGACATGGCTGTAGTAACGCGCCGCAAACTGGGCTGCAGCGCGAAGGAGATAGGCTACGAGCAAAATAAGGCTTAAACGATTGATGTTGTTCAGAATGGCTGATCTGTCGCCACCAACGCGGAGTATCCGTAAAATATCCTTGATCAGCAGTGGCGTCCAGAGGTTAACGCCGGTAATGACAAGCAGGCTAATGGCGGCAGTCAAGAAATACCTCCACATTTTGCCTGCTTCCTGCCAAAGTTTTTGCAACGTATTCATGGGATCATACTTCCTTTATGATTGATAGGGACGACTTCAAAAGTTCGTTGATAAATAATGATTTTCCTGTATGGTATAGGAAGTTATTCGGATAAAGAGGAGAAAAAATTCCTTTTCCGAATAATAATACTTAAAAATTTCATAAAAAGAAATAGATACACTATTTCGTTGATGAAAAGGAGGATTGGTCCGATGAACACAAAGCGATCCTGGTTGGTAAGGAAGATTATCCTTGGAACAGTTGGGGCTTTAGTTTTCTGCTCTACATTTGCCTTGGCCGACGGTGAAACCCGACCGGCCAGCAAGCAGGAGAAGGACTTCTACCGCCATGTCATGAAGACGGTGGAGAAAGCGCTTCCCCAAGCGCCGAAGGGTTGGGATACGGTCAGACAATCCAAGTTTCAAGAACTAAAGTATGTTGCCGCAGACTCCGGGGTCAAGGGAAAAGAATCCCCGTTCCGGATCGACTATTACGTGGAGTGGCGGGATTCAAAACGCAAAAGCGAGGCGGAGGAGAAGATCGAACAAGCCATCGGTCAACAATATGAGAGCCAACAGTCAAGCGCATCCAACGCCAATCAGGAGAAACTCCTGACTCAATACGAAAAACTGGCCAACGATCTGGGTAAAGCGATTGAAGCCGGTGATATGAAGAAAGCCGAGAAGATCCAGGCTGAAATGGAGAAGGTTGCGGCAAAGTTAAACAGTGGTAGTGAGAGCAACGACGATGAACGGAACAAACTCATCGAATCCATGAGCCCCCGTGATGTGGAGGCCGGAATTACAGTGACAATCAATACATTCTACCGAGAATTTTACGGACAACTAAAGAAAGAAACGCCATTGGGGAATTACCCCGTCCATCGTTCGGAGGGTCAATACACGCCGGAATGGGGTTGGAAAGAGGGCTATACCTTCGTGCAGATGGGAACGGGTTGGAAGGTTCAGCGTAAGGGAGATTATACGATCTTTCAAGCAATGCCCAAAGCGGGTGCCCCTGGGACGAAGGTTCAAACCATTGAGGTCATGATCCAAGCCGATGCAAAGCGTGTCCAAATGCTGATGAAGCAGATTGACTGGGAAGCGCTGAAAAACCTAATATCCAATTGAATGAAGAAAGAGCTTCCATCCGCGGAAGCTCTTTTTATGTCAGAGAGACTGGCATTTCGCCTCGGGTCCGGTGGGTTTACACCCATTCCAACGCCAGATCGGTCAAATCTCCGCCGGCGTTTCCCGTGTTGATGGTTGCCGACGGTTCAACTAAGATGATCTCGCACTCCTCCGAACAGTGAGGTTTATGTTCGATACCCTTGGGGATGACCGTCATTTCTCCGGCGTTCAATGTGAGGGTTCGATCCCTTAAATCGATCTGAAGCGTGCCTTTTTTCACCATGAAGACCTCATCGGTCTCGGGATGGCTGTGCCAGACAAACTCTCTTTTACATTTGACGATCTTGAAGTAATAGTCGTTCATCGCTGCAATAATTTTGTAAGCATGAAGCTCCTTAACCTTTGAAAACTTATCGGTAAGGTTCACGACGGAAATCTCCATATGGTCAATTCCTCCTTCAGAGAGTGTGGATCTTTCTTGGAAACTATGATACCATGATTTAGGAGATAGGTAAAATTGATAATAACGAACAATTAAATCGAAATTATTGATAGAAAGGCTGGAGTTCATTGGAATTGCGACAGCTCAATACATTTTTGACCGTTGCCGAGCTTCGGAGCTTTACCCTAGCTGCTGAAACCTTGGGCTATGCTCAATCCACCGTGACAACGCAGATTCAACTCTTGGAGAGAGATTTGGGCACACGCCTCTTTGAACGCTTGGGACGCCACGTGGGATTGACCTCCGAAGGTCAGCGTTTGCTCCCCTATGCCAAACAGATGGCAAAGTTGGTAACCGATGCCCAAAACGCTGTGGCTCATCCACAGATCCCCAAAGGGACATTGACCATCGGAGCCGTGGAGTCACTCTGCATCGCCCGGCTGCCTAACCTATTGAATCAATATCGTCAACGCTTTCCCGAGGTGGAATTGTCGCTTAGGTTTGGAGGGACTGCGGATTTCTACCGGATGCTTGGAGATAACACCATCGATGTTGCATTCTTTCTCGATCGTGAACTGCATCCGCCGGATTTGATCCCCATTATGAATCTTCCCGAACCGATGGCGCTGTTGTCGCTGCCCAATCACCCATTGGCCTTGAAGGAACAGGTGCTTCCCCAGGATCTGGCTAGGGAGTCGCTGATACTCACCGAGAATGGCTGTCAATACCGGGCTGTCTTCGAAAGCATCCTCAACGAATATGGTATTAAGCCCCGTTGCGTGGTGGAGACGGGAAGCGTCCAAACCATCAAAGCGTTGGTTCTCAGCGGAATGGGATTGACATTGCTTCCAAGGATTGTTGCAGATGAGGAGATCGGTCAAGGTCGTTTGGCGGTATTAAACTGGAGCGGTCCAGAGATCGGCATGCGCACTCAATTCATGGTTCATAAGGATAAATGGATCTCCGCCGCGTTAAAGGCTTGGATAGAAATGACCAGGGAATATCTTTGCTCTTCATAAAAGGAAAAAGCCCACAGGAAACCTCACTCCGTGCCCCTCTTCAGTGCAGAGAGGAAGATTGTCTCAATTAAAATCGTTATTTCCACAAAATCCGCAGTCGCCTTCATGTTCTTCGTGTCCTTCATGGTTAATAAATGTCTTCAGAATCGACCCTCAAATCGACGTGATTTACACGTTGGTTTTCTTCGTGTGCTTCTTGGTTCAATACGCAAGCCGTTTCACTCTTCGATAAACGCCGTAAGGCGTTTTTTTTCTTCCCGCATCTCGACATTCAAGGAAAACGATAAAAATTTATTGAAAAACAATAAATAAGTATTGACTTACAATAAACTTTGCGTTAATCTTTAATCAATGAATCACTTAGGGAGGTTGTTCCACATGAAATACCTGGGCAGACGTTCGGTATCATCGTTTATCAAAATCACGCTCACCATTCTCTGGTGGGCTGGGGTGGTGGGTATGACCGCTTTTACAGTGGGGACGGTCTTAATCCTTCTCATCGGACCGCCAAAGGGAGTGAGCCCGCCTCCTTTGATGATCAATACGGATTTTGGGCGGATTCTTTTCACCAACGCCACCGTTAAAGACCCCCGAGCCCTATTCCTGGCTTTTATGCCCTTTGGTGCGGTTATGATCAGCATCGGTCTGGCCATTATCTATCAGCTCAAAAAGATCTTTGCCTCACTGGCAGCTGGAAGTCCATTCATTCTTGAGAATACGAAGCGGATCCAACGAATCGCTTTATTTATCTTCTCTGGGGCAGCGATTCAGTTTGTTGCAGGACAAATCATCGGAAAGGTGCTCGAAGCAAACGTAGTTATTAAAGACGTTTCATTCATTGTCTCCCGAAAGCCGAATCTTGCTGCATTGTTCTTCGGATTAGTCATCCTAGTGCTGGCGGAGATCTTTCGGCAAGGCGCAACGCTTAAGGAAGAACAAGATCTGACCATCTAAGGGGGTAGCTCAATGAGCATTATTATTCGCTTGGACCGTGTGATGTTGGATAAAAAAGTCTCTTTAACCGAATTGGCAGATAAAGTCGGCATTACCATGGCAAACCTATCGATTTTAAAGAGCAATAAGGCGAAAGCCATACGCTTCTCAACGCTAGATGCCATCTGTCGTTATCTGGAATGCCAACCCGGGGATATCCTGGAGTGGGCGCCCGGTGAGATGGTAGACGAAGATGAAAGGGTAGGGGAATAGGATGAAGATTATTGGAGTGCAAAGCAGTCCTCATCGTCACGGGAGCACTGCCCAGTTATTGCAGGAGGCTTTAAAGGGAGCGAGGGATGGAGGGGCGGAGACCGAGCTAATTTACCTCCCCGATCAAAATATCCAGTTCTGTGTGGGTTGTCAGCAATGTTTGGCATCGGATGGTTGTGCCATTAATGATGACATAAATGCTTTAAGAGACAAGATATTGCAAGCCGATGGAGTAATCTTAGCGTCGCCCACCTATGAAGCGGATATGAATGCGATGATGAAAAACTTTCTGGATCGCATCCTCCCTTATACCTGTTACCGATCGGCGTTTCGGAGTAAATATGTGGCGGCCATATCCACGGCAGGAGGCTTTGGCGCCAAGACGGCGGCTAAACGAATGACCATAATCAGAATGGGTTTCCACAAGCAAGGAATTGTCTCAGGGACGCTTGGCGCGATCGTTGGGTTCGGTGATGTGCAGAGTTATCTCAACAAAGCATATCATTTGGGCAATAAGATGACTCTCGATATAAAAAAGCAAAAAAAATATCCGTTGCAGATGTTATCAGAAAAGATCATGTTCAACCTTTTTCTCAGAAGAATAATGAGTAAGAACATCATTGAACATCGGGAAGGCAAGCGAAAAAGCGTCTATCAATACTTGAAGCGCGAAGGACTGCTTAGAAAAGACCCGATGTCGTCCACGTCAGCTTAGGATTTTCATTGCTTCGCTTGCGTCAGTGGATGCTGACGTGGTCGACTGCTGAGCAATTAGGAGATGAGAGGTATGAAAAATCCATGGGTTGGTCTAGTGCTTATCAACCTATTTATCCTGTTTGGAGGGGGGATGAACCCTATGACTATGGCGGCTCGCGATTCAAGGAATGTTTTGATTATTGTGGATCCAGGCGGTACAGGGTTTTGCCTAAAGGTTGCAAAAGCCATCGCAAACCGATTGGACGAAAAGAATTATCATGTTAGGTTGGTTAAGGCGAATCATTTCCAAGCAAGCGATCTTTCCGAAGTCAATCTTTTGATCATGGGTAGTCCCACCTATGCTCGACAGCCTTCAAAGAGCCTGAAGAATGTCATGGAGAAAGTCGAAGATCCTGGAATGAAGACCATCTTGTTTCAGACCGGGAGCTTGGATTGCAGCGGATTGCAATCCCTTGAAGCGATGGCCCGAAAAAAGAGGTTAAATGTTGTTTATAGCAGCGGAATATTGTTTAGCAAAAGGGACGAAAGCTATCTCGCTAAAAAAATCGATGAGATAATGGATGAGATCCAATGACAGGGGTTTATGCTCTTAAGCCATGGAAAGATCGGGAACTTCGTGGTCTAACCCAATGGTTGGCAAACCACGGTGTCAATGCCGGTCAGATCACATGCTTGGGATTGTTTCTTGGAATCGTAGCCGCTGGTTTGATATGGAATCACCAGAGATTGGCCGGGCTATTACTTCTTGGATTGAGTGTATTGGCAGACTTGCTCGATGGGTCGATGGCTCGGTTTACAAAGACCGATTCGTTCCAGGGGAAGATCTTTGATGCAGTAAGCGACAGAATCGTCGAAACGGCTTGGATAATAACGCTAATAGTGAAAGGTCTGTTGCCATGGTGGGGGATATTACTTGCGCTGGGTTCAATAACCTTATTGTTCTGCCGTTATTGGGCATATCGCCAGGGGCAAGACACCTCCTATGTTTTGGTTGCCCGTTTTGAGCGAATGTTAGTTTTAGTGTGTGTTTTAGTTTTTCCACGGAGAGCGTTGACTCATTTTCTCGCTGCCGCTGTTATTGTCGGAACATGGATATCAGTCTTTAAAGTTGTTAGTAATTTGAGGCTTCCCATAAACCGTAATCGATTTACCATGAAAATAGAATAGGTAACTAAAACCGTCAGTTCATACGAAATATATACATGGACCGATGTGAACGGGGAGGCGGAACGCCATGCTGAACAATATGGGAAGAACGCTCTTATGGAGCCTAGGGATTATGATGTTCATCGCATTAAACGGCGTTCTTTATGGCCAATCGAAACTATTGGATATCGAATTTGTACAGATTGCTGCCGGTCGCTTTCAAATGGGTGAGTCTGGGCGGGTAGAACCTGTTCATACCGTGACTTTAGACGGGTTCCAAATGGCAAAATATGAAACGACCTATGCGCAATGGATCAAAGTATATCAATGGGCCGTTGAACATGGCTATCAGTTTGACAATGCCGGGACTGCCGGCAGAAATCCGATGGGAGAGAAGGACAACAATCCGGTTGCCCACATCAACTGGTATGATGCGGTCAAATGGTGTAATGCCCTGTCCGAAATGGAAGGCAAAAAACCTGTTTACTATCGGGATGAAGAAAAAAGTCAAGTCTTTCGAGCCGGCCAAATTAAGTTGATGAACCAATGGGTTGATACCAGCGCCGATGGATATCGCTTGCCCACCGAGGCGGAGTGGGAGTATGCCTACCGAGCGGGGACCACAACGATCTTCCCCTGGGGCGATGCATATCACGAAGCTGTTTTGTACTGCTGGTATGGATCCGATGCTTACCTGCGAAATCGAACATCGGCTGTGGGTAAAAAGTTGCCAAATCAATGGGGCCTTTATGATATGGGAGGAAATGTATGGGAGTGGTGCTGGGATTGGCATGAAGGATACGATGCGGAGCCTCAAGTCAATCCCATGGGACCGAGCCGTGGGGCACAGCGAGGGATTCGCGGAGGAACGTGTTGTTGGCCTCAGCTGTTAACTTCGGCACAGAGAGGATCTTTTCTGCCGGATAAAACCCTTTATAATCATGGATTACGGATTGTAAAAGGCAATAAGTAACCAATCCAATGGAGTAAAGTGAATAGACACTAAGCATTAGGATGCGTAGTGTCTATTTCTTTGTTTTGCAGGGAATTGCTGGAGTGAACTGGAATTAGATATATATTCATCTCCATACATATGGGAGGGTTATTGACATGACTAAAAACGACACTGCACCCTTTTTTATGACCCATCATTCGCCGGTCGGGGCATGGTCCAGTTTCACTATGGGCCTTCCGGGTCGCGGTGTCAGCATCGATCATGAGACGCCCAATGTGGAGGAGACCGCCGACTTGATGGTCGCTCTTTATCATGGGCCGGGTATGGTCAAGGCATTCCCTTTTGTATCCGGTATTTCAGTAATCGACAATGAATCGTTACAGACCATCAGCCAAGGAAAGACAGGTTGTGCCCCATCCTTTAAATCCTTCAAAGAACGTTGGCAGTTCCTTCAGCCGTCTGAATTTCAACGTCGTTTGTCGCCAACCATTGACGAGTACTCCGATGGCGAATTGACCCTTTCCATCTACACGCCCCATCCCGCACTGCCCGACCCTGACTCCGATGAATCACTGGCCTATCCATGCTGCCCGGGCCTTCTCATGGACTTAACGATTGATAACACCGGACACACCGAAACAGCCTATGGATTATTGGGCCTTGCTTATCGATCCCGGGGAAGAATCCGTCCCTTGGATTGGTCGACCGAGGGTCTTCTTAGCGGTATCGCTTACACTAATCAGTGGGCTATGGCTGCTCGAACCATCGAAGGAAAAGTCTTTACGGTACGGAACAACTCCGTTGCCGATGCGTTAGAGCAAGGGAGAAAAGTCCTTCATAATGGTGGGCAAGAAGGTGGGATTCTTATTCAAGTGCCGCCCGGAGCGAAAGAGACCCTGACGGTGGCTTTCGGATTCTTTCATGAAGGTGTCGCCACACAGGGCATTGCCGGAAAGTACTATTTTAATCGATATTTCAATCGTGTGGAGGAGGTCTGTGATTTCATCCTTGAACAGGCGGAGCGAATTCGTAGAGATTGTCAAGTCTTCGATGAAGAGATAGAGAAGAACTGCGGCGACCACCATCGACGTCAACTCTTTGCCCAAGCAATTCGCGGTTATTATGCCTCATCTCAATTGATCGAGGCCGATGGCAAAGCCTATTATACCGTTGGCGAAGGACAGTATCTTTGGCGGAATACCATGGATTTAGCGGCGGATCATATCCCCTTTGAACTGACTCGAAACGCTTGGGTTCTACGGAACATCATGGACTTATACATCGATCGCTACTCCTACCACGATGATATTCGTTTTGCGGATAGGCCAGGGCAACAGTTTCCCGGGGGCTTATCCTTTGCCCATGATATGGGAAGTTTTACGTCCTATACTCCGGCGGGAACCAGCGGCTACGAGTTGATGGATTCAAGAAGCTATGGTTATATGACCACGGAAGAATTGTTAAACGGCATTTATTGCTTTACCGCCTACGCCCTGGGAAGTAGGGATTGGGAATGGGCCAACTCAAGGAAAGATATTGCCGTTGCTCTTTTGGATAGCATGGAGCAACGCGATCACGTGGAAACCGGGAAGCGCGACGGGATCCTAAAAGGGGAGAGTTGCCTTTGTGGAACAGGGCATGAAATAACCACCTATGACTGTTTAGATCCATCGCTGCTCAGCGCCGTCGGAAATCTTTATATTGCGGTAAAGACATGGTGTTCTGTGCGATTGCTGGAAGCCTACTTCGATAAGATTCATCTCAAAGAAGAGCAGAGAAGAGCAGCGGAATTTGCAGCCAGAACCGAGGTTGCGCTCAAAGGATTTTTCGATGCGAAAGCCTGTTATTTTAGAGCCAACCGCTACCAAGCCACGACGAGCAAGGTCATCGCTGCCGTTGAACCCTTGGCAATTCCTCTTTTCCTTGGTGAGGTTCAATGGATACATGCGGATAACGAACTCTACTCCATGTTATTGAACCATATTCGAACCTGTTTGATACCGGGCAACGGCATGGATGCAGAGACCGGCGGAATCAGGTTGAGCAGCGCGTCGACGAATACATGGCCGTCGAAGACGGCGTTATGTGTTTATGTCTTGGAGAAACTCTTTGGGTTCGAACTAAACCGCGATTATCCTTCCATCATGAGAGAGCTTGCCGTTTGGATGCAGGTCGCCGCTGCTGAAGAGACCGTCTCCGATCAGATCGATAGCCAACAGCGTACCGTCATCGGAGCGAAGTATTACCCTCGGGCGATCACGACGGCGCTGTGGGTTCTCGGAAGCTCCATGGAGAAGTAGACGTCCTCAGATATAACTTTACCCCCTCACTATCTTAGAAGCGAGGGGGCAAAGGGGTATAAGTCCCTATATCTTACACAGATTTACTTCTCCAGCTCGCGAAGGATTCCGAGGACTAACTCCCTGGCGTTTTCCAGGTTTTCCGGTATGACGTTTTCAAAGGTATCGGTCACCCAATGCCAGTTGGGCAAGAGTCCCTTCTCATCGATGCCCATAACGCCGACTGCGCCATATCCCCGCACCATCACGGCTGTGGCGTCGGTCGTTAGCAATTTGTAAGGGCGGAAATCGACAGGGAGGTTTTTGATGTTAACGCTTTCCTTAGCAGCATCGAGCAAGGTCGAAGAGGCCTTCTTCGGCATGAGAAGTCCTTCTTCGGTTATCACCGCCAGTTTACCAGCGCCTAAGTTGTCCAGATTGATAAAGAGCGTGTGTTTGGGAACATAATGTTTCTTTAAGTACTGAATCATGCCCACCGTCCCGGCTTCTTCGCAACCCGTTGCAACGATCTCCACCTCGATGGTGGCTGGAGGATTCTTCGCTAATGCGCGAGCGACTTCCAACAAAACGGCTGTTCCGGAGGCATTGTCGTTGGCTCCGTGGGTATGACGGCCGACTATTTCCCGGTGAATCAAGAATCCAATGGTGATCAGGAGAAATAGAGCCGGTAGTAAGGCGATGATGCCGATGATCATTGGAGGTGTCGGCAGTAAGACGCCCAAGGCGAATAAGAGGACCATCATCACCATGGCGCCAAACATCAGCAGATAGGAGGAACGGAAGCTCTCCACCATACCCGGCTTAAAATTCAAACCCCAACGAGAGGAGTCATAGTGGGCGGTTACAACGACCCGGCGAACGGCTTTGCTGCGCGCAGGGATGACAGCACGGACGTTTTGAGATGGACGCCCTGGTAAATAACTGGATAAGATGGGAAATGTATTTGATTCCAGGTAGAAAAGGATAAGGCCAAGTGCGGCTAATCCTAGTCCTGCCATGGGTTTAAGGAGAAAAGCCGCTGCGGATAAGGGGAACAACGCATAGATAATGAGGAAAGGCCAAGAGAATGAAGTAACGGATTTAAAGGGTTCCTTCTGGGTGTCCAGACCCATACTTTCCAGTTCACCGCATATGTACTCTGCGGCCTGAGCTTCCGCGGGAGTCGCAGAACCCCGTGGCCCGATCCGGACGGATAGTTCTTCAAGATGGCGAAGGAGATATGACACGGTTGGAAACCTCCCTTTTTCTGCTCTATGGTTAGAAATATTTCGGGATGGATAGACGAAAACCTTTTTTAAAGACGAATATCGAACCATCGAAAATTTGTTCGCCCAAAGCCATCCTTGGGCAGGAAAAATCCGGTCCGGCGTGGAAATGGAAGGTAATTATCGAGCCATAATCAACAAGGAGGGCGGAACGTTGCGGATCTTAGGGATCGACCCGGGAACAGCCATTACCGGTTTCGGCCTCGTTGACCAGGTGGGAAACCGGTTGACCCCCATTGAATACGGTGTTATTCGGACACCGGCCAAGATGGATCTGGCTGAACGTTTGACGATAATCTATGCGGAGATTGGCAAGCTCATTACGGAATACCGTCCGGAACAGATCGCGATTGAACAATTGTTCTTCAATAAAAATGTTACGACAGCCCTTTCGGTGGGACATGCCCGAGGTGTTGTACTTCTATCAGCGGCGTTGCATCAACTAATCATTGCAGAATATACACCGTTGCAGGTGAAGATGGCAGTGGTGGGATATGGAGGGGCGGAAAAGCGCCAGGTCCAAGAGATGGTACGGGTTTTGCTATGTCTCAATGGCATTCCCAAGCCCGACGATGCGGCGGATGCCTTGGCCATCGCCATCTGCCACGCCCATTCCCGAGGCGGTAGAAACTTAGAGAAGAGGTGCAGGGGATGATTGCAACCCTTCGTGGCCATATTGCGTCAATCATGACGGATGCTTGTATATTAGAGGTGTCGGGTGTAGGCTACCATGTTCAAATGCCACTTTCGACATTGGAAGAACTCCGGCGCATATCTGGAGAGGTTATTGTTCATACCTATCAATACGTCCGCGAAGATACTCTGGCGCTTTATGGATTTTTGCACCCCGATGAGAAACAACTCTTTACTCAGATCATCGGTGTCTCGGGGATTGGACCAAAAACAGCCTTGGCCTTGCTCTCAGTTCTTCCCGCGGATCGATTTCGCGATGCTGTTCGTCGGGAGGATAGCAAGACATTGGCTTCAGCTCCGGGTATTGGACTAAAAACGGCACAACGACTGGTTTTGGAGCTGAAAAGCAAGATCGGGAAGATCCCTGGAGGAGCGACGGATGCTATCGGCGCTTCGGGTAGCACGGCTGGACGGCCCATCGATGATGTGGTGGCCGCCTTAACCGCGTTGGGTTATTCGCTGTCCGACGCTTTGCGCGCTGCAGAAGAAGCCTATGTTGAACGGCCGGAAGGGTCTGTTGCCGAATGGATCCGCGAAGCGTTAAAACGCTTGATGAAGAAGTAAACCCATGGAACAATGGGTTGAGCTAGAGGAGAGATCCCATGGAGGATGAACGCTTTATCGCACCGGAGATTCGTGAAGAGGATATGGATTGGGACGCGACGCTTCGCCCGCGAAGACTTCTGGACTATGTGGGACAACAACGCGTTCGTGAAAACATGCAGGTCTTTATCGACGCTGCCAAAAACCGTAGAGATGCATTAGATCATGTCTTGCTCTATGGCCCGCCGGGCTTAGGCAAGACCACACTGGCCCATATCATCGCCCATGAAATGGGTGTGGCCATCCGAGTCACCTCAGGTCCTGCCATTGAACGGCCGGGCGATCTGGCGGCGATCCTTACCAATCTTGAACAAAATGATCTTTTGTTTATTGATGAGATTCATCGGCTCAATCGCTCCGTTGAGGAGATCCTTTACCCTGCTTTAGAGGATTATGCTTTAGATATTGTAATCGGGAAAGGACCCGCCGCGCGCTCTATTCGTATTGATCTGCCGCCATTTACCTTAGTGGGCGCCACAACGCGCGCAGGGTCGCTTTCGGCGCCCCTGCGCGACCGGTTTGGAATTATTAATCGTTTGGAATATTATAATGAAGATGAACTTGAAACCATCATCAGCCGGTCAGCTGATATTTTGAAAATTCCCATCGAATCATCGGGCGCCAAAGAATTAGCCCATCGTGCGCGGGGAACGCCCCGGATCGCCAACCGGCTCTTAAAACGCGTCCGAGATTATGCTCAAGTGCGTGCGGATGGCGTCATCACCTGCCAAGTGGCGCAGGCCGCACTGGATATGCTGGAAGTGGACCGATGTGGCTTGGATAAGGTCGATCGTTTGCTATTAGAGACAATAATGCGTAAGTTTGGCGGCGGACCGGTTGGTGTGGAGACCTTGGCGGCAGCCACCAGTGAAGCCGTAGAGACGATTGAGGACGTCTATGAGCCATATCTGCTTCAAAATGGATTTCTCCAACGGACACCGAGGGGTAGGATCGTGACTCCTGCGGCCTATCAACATATTGGGATCAAGCCCCCATCCAGCCCAGGTCTTCAGAATGGGCTCTTTGTTGATGAATAATCGGTTACGGGAGGGCAACCCCATGAACATGCTTCTTCATGCGTGTTGTGGACCATGCGCAACTTATTCGACATTGAGTTTCGCGGAAGAAGGAATCAGACCCACGCTGTATTATTCCAACCCAAACATCCATCCCTATAAGGAATGGAAGCTTCGCCGGGATAACTTGGTGAAATTGGCTGAGGAAAGAAATATTCCGCTGTGGGTCGACGATGATTATGAATTAGAGCCCTTTCTTCAACAAGCATTAGCTTTAGGAGCAGATCGCTGTTTGCATTGTTATCGGATTCGTCTGGAGAAAGCGGCTCAAAAAGCTAACGAAGAAGGGTTTACTGCCTTTTCCACCACATTATTGATCAGCCCATATCAACGCCATGAGGATATCAAAATCATCGGCACAGAACTTGCCGAAAAATACGGTATTCAATTTCTCTATCGGGACCTGCGCCCCGGTTTTCGCGAAAGCCAACAGATGGCCCGTGATCTGGAACTTTATCGCCAGGGTTACTGCGGATGCATCTTGAGCGAAAGGGATCGCTATTACCGTCCAAAAAGTAACAAGAAGGAGGAGAAGAGCCATGGGAACGATGGGTAGGATTTATAAACTCATATCCATCGTATATTGGTTCACTTCACGGAGGTAAAAAGAAGATGGCGCTGTTGCAAACGGAAGGATTGGTCCTGCGGGTTCGCCCTTTCGGGGAAGCGGATAAAATTGTAACGATCCTTACATCTGACCAAGGAAAGGTTGAGGCCGTAGCTCGAGGCGCCCGACGTCCTCGCAGCAGACTATTGGGAAGCACCCAACCTTTTAGCCATATCAAAATTATGATCTTTACCGGACGCAGTCTCCATCAACTTAGTCAAGCTGAGATTGTAAAGTCATTCGCTGCTCTCCGCGATGACCTGCTTAAGATGGCTTATGCCTCCTATTGGAGCGAATTGGTGGATGGCATGGTTCCTGCTGATGAAAAGGATCCAATTATCTTTGATCTTTTGCTTCAAGCCTATACGATTCTGGAGCATTCCGAAGATCCAGAGTTATTATCCAGAGGTGTGGAGCTTAAACTCCTCAATTTCTTGGGTTATCTACCCGAACTCAATCATTGCGTCGGATGTTCACGGGATATTATGGAACCCTTGTCGTTCTCATCCAGAGCCGGCGGAGTTGTTGGCGATTGCTGCCGAGGAAGGTATCCCGAGGCCCAAGCGCTGAGTTCAACAGCCCTTAAGTCCATGCGGTTTATACTCGAAGCGGATCTTAAAGCTTTCCCGGCATTCTCGGCCAGCCCGTCTTTGCGTTTGGAGATCCGCAAGCTATTAAGGGCATTTATCGAGGAGCGCGTGGAGGTTCCCCTAAAATCGCTTTCGTTTTTAACCGGAATCGAAGAAATGCCGGTATAACTGGTGTTTGCCAAAGACTATGAATTTATTTCTTCATTCACCATTCCTAATCATAATTACGTATAAACCCTCAGTTTCATTGGCAGGATAGACTATGAAAGCCATGAGATTTGAGGAGGACGAATAACCATGTTAGAAAGGCTTGCTGCCATCGATTTGGTTCGGGAACGCATGAATGCCAGTTATGAAGAGGCTCGAAGCGCCTTAGAAGCTGCGGATTGGAACGAGTTAGAGGCCATCATCTACCTCGAGCGTCTATCCAATAAAAGCAGTACGATCTTTACACGAAGCGCCGACTGGTTGGATAAGCTAAAAGAAGCGATCCATCAAGGCAATGTGACACGGATCAAAGTACGTCAAAACGAACGAACTCTTGCGGAGTTTCCTGTCACAGCGGGCGTCGTTGGAGCATTGGTCGCTCCTTATCTAGCCATTATCGGAGCGCTGGTGGCGGTGGCCGGCGGATGCCAGATCGATATTGAAGAAGCAAAAGAGGTTGAGATAGGCGGCGGGGATGAGAATCCGGCGCATTGACACCTGTTTCCTGCTTTGGTATACTAATTTCAACTGCATAGGTTGTCGGCGAGGAAGAAGAGGAAGTAGCGGAAAACAGTAACTATCAGCGAATCGGGGAGAGTGAAAGCCCGGTGCTTACTGCCGTGAAAGGCGCTTTGGAGCTGAAGGAATCGAGCGGGCTTTAAGGCCAAGCAGGGTGGAACCGCGGGAGTATCCTCTCGTCCCTGAAAAGGATGGGAGGTTTTTATATGCCCATTTTAGCTTGCTTTGAACGATATCTTGTGGGAGGAGGTCTCATATGATAAGACCTGTTTTCCGTCGAAAAGAGGGTATTGCTCTTGGCATCTCAATTATTCTATTTATTGTTGGGATTATCGTGGGAAGTTACTTAGTGAAGGCCTATCCGCAACTGATTAAAGAGATTATTCAAGAAGCATTCAAGAATTTCCAACGTCTGTTGAACCTGTCCGGTTGGCGGCTGGCCTTGGGCATATACCTGAATAATCTACGAGTTGCGATCCTATTATTCTTAGTTGGCGCGATCATACCTATTTTGCCCAGCGTGATCATCTTCATCAACGGTCTATTTATCGGAATTGTAGCCGAAGAGTATCTGGCTGCAACCTCTGCAACGATGACTTCTTTTCTTTTGGCATTAGCGCCTCATGGCATCTTCGAGCTTCCCGCGATCTTTCTGGCCGCAGCCATCGGGTCCATACTGGGGTGGGATAATTGGCGGGCGTGGTTAACTGGAACCCCGCACCCGGGATGGAAAACAACTCTTCGGTATGCATGGGTCTGGTTTTTAATCGTCGGTTTGCTCTTGATTCCTGCCGCAATCATCGAAGTCTTTCTAACGCCAGCATTTATTCGATAACCATCAAATATTTGACCCTGTAATCAAATTTGTCCCGTAATATAAAGGAGGAGTGCCAAAATGACGGAACCAAAGGCTACGACTACAATGGAGAAGATTGTATCCCTTTGTAAACGTCGGGGATTTATCTTTCCCAGCAGCGAGATTTACGGAGGGATCGGCAGTACATGGGATTACGGTCCATTAGGCGTTGAATTTAAGAATAATGTAAAGCGTGCATGGTGGCGGAGTGTTGTTCAAGAACGCGACGATATGGTGGGTCTTGATGCGGCTATTCTCATGCATCCCAAGGTCTGGGAGGCCAGTGGTCATGTGGCGGGATTCAGCGATCCCCTCGTCGACTGCAAATCTTGCAAGCAGCGCTTTCGGGCAGATCATATCGAGGGAGATAAATGTCCATCCTGCGGCGGCGAGCTGACCGAAGCGCGCCAGTTCAACCTAATGTTTAAAACCTTTATGGGGCCGGTGGAAGACAGCGCCGCTGTGGTATATCTTCGTCCAGAGACTGCCCAGGGTATCTTTGTCAACTTCGACAACGTTTTAACCACCACCCGTATGAAGCTTCCTTTTGGTATTGCTCAGATCGGCAAGTCATTCCGCAATGAGATTACACCAGGCAACTTCACCTTTAGAACCCGTGAATTTGAACAGATGGAGATCGAATACTTCGTCAAACCCGGTACCGACGAGTCGATTCATGAGCAATGGATCAACCAACGTTTTCAATGGTATCTGGATCTCGGCATGGCGCCCGAGCGTCTTCGTCTGCGTCCGCATGCCAGTGATGAATTGGCGCACTATGCCCGGGGATGCTCCGATATCGAATACTTCTTCCCCATGGGTTGGTCGGAGCTGGAAGGCATCGCCAATCGAACCGATTTCGATCTCAAACGCCACATGGAATATAGCGGTCAGCGCCTAACCTATTTTGACCAGGAAGCCAACGAGCACTACGTTCCCTATGTTATTGAGCCTTCGGCAGGGGCGGATCGTGCCGCATTGGCCTTCCTGATCGATGCCTATCATGAGGAGCCCGACAAAGATGAGATCCGAGTTGTGCTGCGTCTGCATCGAGCATTGGCCCCCTACAAAGTCGCGGTTCTTCCTCTCTCGAAAAAAGAGCCGTTGGCTGAGATCGCCAAATCGATTGAGAAGTCGTTGCGGAAGCATTGGATGGTGGATTATGACGACTCTAAAGCCATTGGACGCCGTTATCGCCGCCAAGATGAGATCGGTACACCCTATTGCGTGACCGTCGATTTTCAAACCGTGGAAGATCAGGCGGTTACTGTTCGTGATCGGGATACCATGGAGCAAGAACGCATACCCATTGCCGAACTGGAGACATATCTTTGGAAGAAATTGAGTTATTAATCAGTTTTGTTGCCCTACAGGTGATATGGGCAGGGGTGAAATTGATGCTCCCAAGTAAGAGAAAGCAGGGATTATGCCCTGCTTTCTTTGGTGAAGAGCTATGACTTGACGCGGGATCGAAATTGGTCTAAAACACCTAGGACGACATGGGCGAGGCCAAACCCTAGAATCCCTGTACCGAGTCTCGATCTTTTGGATCGGCGCATGGCGTACCCGATGCCGGAGACGGCAGCGCCGATACCCGCCACGATCCAATCGGTGGTTCTATCCTTCATCCGCATCACACTCCTCCCAAGGTAGTGTGCCCAGGGAAGGAAGGATTTTCTCAATGGAATAACTGAGAAAGAACGGATCTTAATGGCGCGGAATACTGTGACTCCTCGTTCGGGTAAGGAGGACAAGGTTGGGAAAAGCCGTCCCTTAATCGGGACGGCTTTTGTGTGAATAGGCACGCGCTATAGTTTGAAACGTTCTATGCGTTACTGGCTTTTTGTGCTGATTCGGGACTATATAGACGGTCGAAGTATTCCCGAACCATACGGTCGCTGGAGAATTCATCCGCCATGGCGATGCTGTGGCGCATCATCTGCTCCCATCGAGTTTTATCCCCATAATAACATGGGATAACATCGTGGATGAGCGTTTCATAGAGCGATTGGAGATCCTTTTCATCCTGATCAGGTCCTTCGTAAGCATTGCCAAACTGCCACCCGCAGACGCCATGTTCACATCCCTCAGGCCACCAGCCATCAAGGATACTTAGATTTAGTACGCCGTTCATCGCAGCTTTCATTCCTGAGGTGCCGCAAGCTTCCAAAGGTCGCTGTGGATTGTTTAACCAAATATCGCAACCCTGAGTTAAGAGCTTTCCGATATTCATGTCGTAGTTTTCTAAGAAAACTACGCTGTTCGGGAAGCGTTTTGCCATAGCGACCATCCGAGCCACGATATCTTTACCGATACCATCTTGAGGATGAGCTTTGCCGGCGAAGACCAGTTGGATTCGGTTGTCTTCCAATAAAGGCAGAATAACGCTTTCTTTCCGGAAGATCAGATCGCTGCGCTTATATGAAGCAGCACGACGCGCAAAACCAATCAATAGCCGGTCCTCACGGAACTCGACGCCATTGCGTTCTTTGATCTCTTGGATCAAACGACGTTTAGCATCTTGATGCGGGTTCCATAGAGAATGTCCATCGCAAAACGCCTTATAAATGGCGGGGTTTTGCCATGTGCGGGGATGGACACCGTTGGTGATGGCGATGATCGGTGCAGCTTTTTCTACACCTCGCCACATGCGACGAGCTGTTTCTCCGTGCAGCTGAGCCACGGCATTGGACAAGCGCGAAAGCCGCAAACCAGCAACGGTCATGTTGAATGGATCGCCGCCGATTCGAGTCATTTCATCATAACCAAAACCATTATAAGCTCCAACATAGGAGAGCGCTGCATGATGATGGGATTCATTACCCGCAGCCACCGGCGTATGCGTGGTAAAGACGATCTCTTCACGTGTTTTGATCCAAGCGTTGTGAAAGTCCATGCCCGATATCATCTTTTCCCGAATGAGTTCAAGACCTGCCAAAGCGGCATGACCCTCATTAAAGTGATAGACATCGACGGTGATCCCCAAAGCGCGGAGAGTGCGAACGCCGCCGATTCCCAAGATGATCTCTTGTGCGATCCGGTCGTCTCCCGAACCGGAGTAGAGACGATGGGTGATCCAGTTCTCTTTGTTCTCCGGCAAATCCGCATCAAGGAGATAAAGCGTGGCGTTGCCGTAATGCGTCGTCTTCCAGACCTTTAACATCACATTATTACCGCGAATCGTTACATTGACTTTGACACCGGTATCTTCCAGAAACCCGAACTCTCGTGCAGTAAAGATATCGTATGGGCGTCCATCGGAACCGATTCGTTGTTCAGTATATCCATGACGCCAAAGGATACCGATCCCCACCAAAGGCATACCTAGGTTACCGGCGGATTTGATATGATCACCGGCTAGAATACCAAGGCCTCCGGAGTATATGGGGAACTCCTCATGAAGGCCGTATTCCATACAAAAATATGCCACATGGGGAAGAGAGTGCTGACGCATCAGAATCCCCCCTTAACGTAATAAATATTAACACTCCAATAACCATTCTGCACTCATAGGTCGTACCCTGGTTTACCAGGGCTTTTTTAGTTTACCACATGGCTATTGTTAAGGGTAGGTTAAAGTTTTACCAAGAGAGATAAGAAATGCAACAAATGAGGAAGAACGTAACAATCGAGCACTTAAGATAAAGGGAACATAAAGCATAAAGAAATCCCCCGTCTCGGCTTGAGAAGGGGGATTAAGGGATGGTATACCAATGAATCGTGTTCGTTTAATCCTTTGTAACCGTTACTACAAAGCGTTGTTCCTGCAGATCCTGGGGATCGTTTTCATCCCATATGCTAAGAACTACATTGTAAGTTCCTGGCGCATGAAAAGTATGCTGAAGTTCAGTCCCCATGGCGCTTTGACCGTCGCCAAAATCCCAGCGAGCGACGATATTAGCACCTTCATTCAATGGTAGTTTTGCAGTGCACTGTACGGTTAATGGTGATTTGCCCGAGAGCGGCGTGATGTTGCCTTCGACTTTAAGCTCTTTAGGTAAAACTCTGATACGCATTGCAGCGCTGACGGTAACATCATGATTCCTTTCTTTAACTACGAGAACAACATTGTAATGACCTGGCTTTTCATAGATGTGGGTCGGCTCTGGTTCAGTCGATGTGTTGCCGTCGCCGAAATTCCAAAGAAAAGAGATGTCAGTCGGGGAACCTTCAACCCATAAATTAGGATAGAAGCTTACCTTCAATGGAACTGTTCCGTCTCCGGGATGAGCTACAGGGTCGATGCGAAGAATCGGAGGACTTGCTAGGATATCAAATTGATGAATCGGCAAATCAATCTCCGGATGGTACTCGTCCCAAACGCGAAGTGTTATCCGATAGTTGCCGGGTTTTGTATAGGTATGGATGGTTTGAGCTTTGTCACTGACCGTCCCGTCTCCGAAATCCCAGGAATAACGCAGACGAATTGGCGATCCTTCCGTTTGCGATTCCACTTTAGCGACAACGGTTAGATTAACCGAACCTTGTTGCGGGGTGACGGTCGCCTTATTCACAATTGAGATAGGTTTGGACGTTACGTTCCATGTTCGGACATATTTCAAATTCGGATCGTCCGAATGCACCGTTAATGTAACAGTATAGCGACCGACCTTTGTGTAACGATGAGTCGCGTTTTCTGAGTTAACCGGTGGAGAGCCATCACCAAAGTCCCAGGTGCAAAAAGCCTTTTCGCCATAGTGCTGAATCATGTTCGCCCTTGCTTCCACATCGAACTCGACAACGCCTTCGAGGGGAGAGAGGGTGGGATTGACATCGATCACATCGGGTACAACGAATTCTTTCTGATAGGATTGGACGATGCGATTTCCTTGATAACCGGATAATTGCAACATGTATCTTCCAGGTGTTATATAAGTATGGGTTCCTTGGTTTCCTTGAACTTCATTGCCATCACCAAAATTCCATACCCATCGGTCCACCTGAGCCCATCCTGATACGGAAAAGTCAAAGGTATAACGCTTTGCAATCTCTTGCATTCGCACGATTAAATCGGGATAGGCGATACGGCAAGAGATCGCTGCTCCGGATCTCGCAAAAAGCACTTGATACATTCCGGTATACATTTCAATTCGCAGAAGATGACCCTTCGGGAGACGGATTCTTCCTTTCTGGCTATCACCGACATAACCATGATAAACAGTTACGGACGAATCGGATCCCCTTTCAGGCACTATCTCAATTCGAACATAAGCCTCTGATTTACCTCGGAAGGTTTTTTTGCTCAAAGAAACTTCCCACTCGATATCGGTGTCTTCAGCCAATGGACGTTCGGGCAACAAGAACTCTCGGCGTTCATCAAAGCCTTTAATCTCATAGAGGCGTTCAACCATTGTCGTTCCGATTGATGCGGATGAGAACAGGTTTTCCGTCACAAGGACGCAGAAGACGAGAAAGAAAAGGCATAACAAATGTTTTTTCACGATAAATTCCTCCTAATAAGGAAAGTATAATCTAATAGAATCATCGTTTGCTTTTAAGAAACATGACAATCTTTTACTAATCATTTTGACGTTGGAACAGGGATATCCTTCCCTAAAACAACAAATATTGGTCGATCCATACAAAAATCATGTACCGCTTGACGCTTGAATTGTGCGGAGGATATAATTGGTCCATGTAATATACAAATATTCTTGCGATTAACAATAGGACGACAGGGGATTTTTAAAACAATATAATTATGAAGTTGATTTGGTTACTGACTCCTGAGTAATCTTAATAATCATATAAAACAATTGGAGGAGAGCCATGATCACAATACATGCCGTTGACCCCGCCGATCTGCTTCAGCTTGTTCGGGGTGTGCGTGGGGAGAATCAAAATTGGGAACGATTCTATCAAAGGGCTCTAACTAAATACGAATTGATTCGATTAGGAAGAATTTCTTCGTTGGGAAATCTTCCGCTTGAAGAAACAAACCAGCTGTCCGTGGAAGAAGCGGCAAAAAAGCTGGATGATATATACAATAAAGCTCCTGGACTCAGTCTTAAAGCCAAGCATGTCTTGAGGTTTGGTCGCCGGAGATTGGGATTGAGCGATGCAATCCATACATTAAAGAGCTATTATCTTAAAGGCCCTTGGGAAGAGTTCGAATTGGAGTTTGGTTTTGTGGCAGCGCAAATGGCCCATGTTTCCCATCCGACATGGCGAACGGATAACGTAAATATCTCATTTTTATGGCGGTTGGGGTGGGATCCTTTACGGCAACGGGGAGAAAATGTAGCAGCTTTGTTGGGAAACCAGCAAAGAGCAAAACCCCATCCTATTGAAGCTTCATATTCTGCTGGGATCTATCTTTCGCCAGAACGTCTAAGGGAAATTCGAGCAATATTCCATAATTTACAGCCTGATTTGTTTCGATTGATGGAGAGCAAGCAGATGCCTTCTGTTGAATATCTTCCAGAGATGGAAGTGTTGGACCAAGCAATGGCCTTCGCGGATAGAAAGGGCTGTGGATTGCTGGAGGCAAGAGACGTTGTCATTGAAGATGGGGAAAAATACCTATAAAATTCTTAGGTTGAGCCGAAGCGATGGCGGGAAGATTAATGGGGGTGAGGGAGATCGAACCAGGACGCGGTTCTCCGCGACGAAGACAAAGTTATTTTCTGAAACAAGTTACAGCGCTCAATCGTTTATTGACCCGCAGTCAATTGTTGGCTGTCGCCGAAATGCTGCAAAATCCTTGGAGAGTATTCTTGCTGAACTTCTTGTCCGGACTTGCCCGAGGATTTGGAACTGCAGTTGGACTTACATTGGTTGCCGGTGCGTTCCTGGTATTGCTAACTCGATTGGCGAGTTTAAACCTACCCGTGATCGGTCGATTCATCGCCGAGATCGTTCGACTGGTCAATTTTCAGCTTCGCGATTTGCCTCGTTAGTCATGGTGTTTTCTTCCATACATAGGTTGGTAAAAGGAGTGTACAAGCAATGTCCAACGACTCCGAGATGCGGGAACGTTTAGAGCAGGAGAAAGAGCGTCTGGAGAAGGATATTCATCGGTTAGATCATTTAGATCTCGCATCCAGTCTGACGGATTCAGTGGAAGAACTTTCTGCGTACGATAATCATCCCGCGGATCTTGGTTCAGAGACCTTTGAACGGGAAAAGGATCTTGGTCTCTTAGACAATATGCGTATTCGTCATAAAAATATCGAACATGCGCTGGAACGGATCGCTAATGGGCAATACGAAACCTGTGAACAATGCGGAAAAGCCATTGGGGAGGAACGCCATGACGCCGTTCCTGAGACAGCGCTATGCATCGACTGTCAACAGCGAGTCGAAGAGCTTACGCCACGGAGAGAGAGGCCCCTAGAGGAAGAGGTTCTTGGGCCGCCCTTTGGCCGAACATTTCTGGATGATACGAAGAATGCTGCGACCGATGGGGAGGATGTATGGCAAGACGTGGCCCGGTATGGTACTTCCGAGACGCCCCAAGATATCGGAGGTGGCCTTCTCTATGAAGAGATGTACCGTGATCATGATGAAGGACGACTCGTCCAGGATGTTGAGGGAATTATCAGCGAAGAGTATCCTGAGGGAATTCCGCCTGATCCGTCTCCCTGATTAGATTACTAAGACTGTATATGAGAGACTGTCCCATAGTTTTCTTTGATGATTGGGACAGTTTCTTCCTTTAATGGGCGTCATAGACAAAGGCAGCGACTTTTGGTATGATTATAAAAGTCCACGAAAAGGAGTGGCGCACATGCTATTTTTCTACCTTACAGCCTTTGTCGTCCTTATCATCGATCAATTGACGAAGATCTTTATTCAATCAAGTTTCTCTCTCAACGAGATCAGACCCGTTATTCCTAGAATCTTTTCATTGACTTATATTATCAATCCCGGAGCAGCATTCGGAATACTCCGTTATCAAACCGGAATATTAGTCACCCTGACACTTGGCGTTATTATGGCGGTCATTATCTATCGTAAAGAGATTCCCTTTCAACCCAAAGCATTACGGTGGGGTTTGTCACTAGGTCTAGGCGGAGCATTGGGTAACTTAGTAGATCGTCTCCGCTTAGGAGGAGTCATTGACTTTATCGACTTTCATGTCTGGCCCGTCTTTAATGTTGCAGATATGGCCATCGTCATTGGCGTGACGTTGATTATTATTTCTTCGATCCACGCGGAGCTGCGGGAGAAACGAAAGCGGGGTATGGAGTAATGCGTCCTATCCTATTTCACATCGGTTCGTTGCCGATCTATTCCTACGGCGCATTGGTGGCAATAGCCTTCCTTCTGGGTTTATGGACGGTTATTCGCAGTGTTCAGCGATGTGAATTGGCTCCCTCGGATCGCATCATCGATCTGGGCCTATGGATTCTCGTCGGCGGAATCGTCGGCGCTCGGCTCCTCTTTGTCCTTTTAGAACTCTCCTATTATCTAAAACATCCTCTTCATATCTTCATGCTGAACCAAGGTGGTCTCTCCTTTTACGGTAGCCTCATCGGGGGCTATGTCGGCGGTGTATGGTATGCAAAACGCCAAAAGATTCCCGTATGGCCCATAGCGGATATCATTGCTCCTTGGTTGGCGATGGGCTATTCTATTGTCCGCGTAGGTTGTTTCCTCAACGGATGTTGTTATGGAGTTCCATCGCAAAATGCCTGGGCCATGCGTTGTGCAGCCGAAGACAATTTACTTCGGCATCCGACGCAACTCTATGCATTAGTGGCCAGTCTGATTATCTTTGGTGTTCTAATGATGGTTAGGCATAAGAAACCGTTTCATGGATTTGTATTCTGGTTGTATCTCGGAATTTACGGGACTGCCAGATTTATCATTGAGATATTTCGCGAGAGTCAGATTTTGGCCTTTGGCTGGCTACGAACCACTCAAGTCGCCTGCGTAGGTTTGGTGCTTCTGGCGGGTTGGATGATCTACCAGGGATATCGAAGGAAGGAACAGGTGGCAGCTTTTGCAGGAGAAGAAAATTTACCCGCAGGCCAATGAGGCGGGTGAACGACTCGATATCTATCTAACACGCGTCTTAGCCCTTAGTCGTTCGATGGTAAAACGTATTATTGACGATGGTGGAGTTCATGTGGAAGGTCAATCTGCCAAACCGAGTCAGAGTGTGAACGCAGGGGAAGAGATCGTTGTATGGTATAAGGAACCGTCGGAAGCTTCGGCTAAGCCGCAGGTCATTCCCTTGGATATCCTTTACGAAGATGGAGACTTGATCGTCGTTAATAAGCCGCGCGGCATGGTGGTTCATCCTGCCGCCGGCAATCCCGACGGTACATTAGTCAATGCATTGCTGGCACATTGTATCGATCTCTCGGGTGTTGGCGGTGTGCTTCGCCCGGGTATCGTGCACCGATTAGATAAAGATACCTCGGGTGTTATCGTGGCAGCAAAGACGGATCGTGCTCATCTGGGCTTAGCTGCTCAATTCCATGATCATACGATTGAGCGGAGGTACATTGCTATTGTTCATGGATGTTTAAAACCATCGGAAGGAACGATCTCCGGACCGATTGGCCGCCATCCCCGTCGCCGGACCGAGATGGCAGTTGTCGCTAAAGGACGCCGTGCAGTGACCCATTATCGTTGTCTTGAACAAATGGACAAATATGCTAAGATCGAGGCTCGGCTTGAAACGGGGAGAACCCATCAGATAAGAGTTCATCTGTCCCATATCGGCCATCCACTGGTGGGGGATGCGGTTTACGGACGTTCAAATGATAAAGCGCCCATTGATGGTCAGGCGCTTCATGCAGCAATTTTAGGATTTTCACATCCAGTGACGGGTAGAGAATTGCGATTTGAAACCTGTTTGCCCGAGGCGATGAAAGCTTTGGAGGACTGGTGCAAAGAGCAATGAGATATGCTAGGGGAAAGAACTTGACGAACAATACGAAGGATGATATAATTCTTGCATACGAAGTAGAAGCACCGCTTCTCACCCGTCGACTTTGTTGAACGGGTCACGAAAACCAACAGTCCAAATTACTGAAGGTTATTGTGAGGGCGGATGCATTCCGTCCTTTTTTATTTACGTTTCAGGAGGTGGCATTAGCATTAATAATGATTTGCGGATAAACGAGGATATCCGTGCCCGTGAAGTACGGTTAGTCAGTGCAGAGGGAGAGCAACTCGGGATCAAGACGCTCCAAGAAGCTCTACAGCTCTCGGCAGAAAAAGACTTGGATTTGGTGGAGGTTGCTCCCAACGCCAAGCCGCCGGTTTGCCGGATTATGAATTACGGCAAATACCGTTTTGAACAAAGCAAGCGGGAACGTGAAGCTCGTAAACGTCAAAAAATTATTGAAATCAAAGAGATTCGGATGACGCCGAAGATTGAGGAACACGATTTTCATGTTAAGGTCAAAGCCGCTCAAAAATTTCTTAAAGATGGCGATAAAGTCAAAGCAATGGTACGTTTTCGTGGGCGTGAGATCGTCCATGCTGAATTGGGTCGCAATCGCTTAATGCAGCTCTTTGAGGCCGTTCGCGATAATGCGGCTATGGAGCGCGAACCGAAGCTCGAAGGCAAAAACATGATTATGATTCTCGCTTCCAAAGAAGCCAAGACTGAGAAGGGCGAGAAGCAGATAACGGAGAACGCTCAGGCATAATTGATAAGTAGGAGAGGAGTCCATACGATGCCAAAGATGAAGACTCACCGTGGAGCCGCCAAACGCTTTAAAGTCACCGGTAGCGGCAAAATAAAGAAGAACAACGCATACAAACGCCACATCTTGGAGAAGAAATCCGCAAAACGGAAACGCAATCTTCGCCATGCTGAGGTTGTCAGTCCGTCGGACGTGAGACGAATCAAAAAGATGTTGGCTCTTTAATTTACCAATTGATGTAGGAGGAGATCGGTTATGGCACGTGTAAAAGGTGGTTTTAAAGCTCGCCGTCGTCATAAAAAGATTCTGAAACTGGCAAAGGGTTACCGCGGATCGAAGAGCAGGATCTTTCGTCCAGCCAATGCACAAGTCTTAAAGTCTTTGGCTTATGCATTCAGAGATCGCCGTCATAAAAAACGTGATTTTCGTCGTCTTTGGATTACTCGAATCAATGCTGCAGCACGCATCAACGGAATGTCCTATAGTACATTCATCAGTGGACTAAAGCGTGCTGGCATCGTTATTAATCGCAAAGTCTTGGCCGATTTGGCCGTTAACGATGGCGGCGCATTTAAAGAATTGGTCGGTGTCTCTAAAGGAACGATCAAAAAGAAGAAGTAAAGAAAAACGGCCTTTAGGGCCGTTTTTTGGTGAGGTATACAAAATGCCCATAATAAGCAAGGATAATCTCATCGTCAAAGAGGCCCGGCAACTTAAGATAACTAAAAATCGAAAAGCAACGGGAAACTTTTTGGCCGAAGGCCCCCACCTCGTCGGGGAGTTGCTTCGTTCCGATTTTCGGATAGAACGTATCTTTATTGATGTGGATCATTGCAATAATGAACACGTTCAACTCACACAGCAGGCGATAGAGAGATCCATTCCCATTGTCGAACTGGCAAAACCGGTCTTTAAAACCTTATGTGAGACGGAAAATCCCCAAGGAATCCTTGCTGTTGCCCAAATGAAAGCGGTTTCCGGGCTCCCGGATTTCTCTTCCGAGAAATGGCTGGTGCTGATCGCGGATCGAATCCAGGATCCAGGAAATCTAGGAACTTTGTTCCGTACGGCTTGGGGTTTTGGCGTCAATCTATGTATCAAAACCCCTGGTACAGTAGATATATATAATGCGAAGGTGATGCGATCATCAATGGGAGGAATCTTTCATCTGCCTGTGGTTCAGGCTGAACCCGAAGAAATTCGGATTTGGGCGGAGAAGCAAAGACTTACGCTTTTTGCAGGAGACCCCTCCGATCGCAACGACCTTCATCAAGTGCGTTTTCCCAATCGAACAGGAATTATTGTTGGAAATGAAGGGTCAGGTTTATCTCAGGATTGGATAGCGTCGGAGAGTTTACGGAGGATATATATCCCCATGCCGGGTCAAGCCGATTCGCTGAACGTCACGATCGCTGCCTCAATTATACTCTACGAAGCATCTGGACAGATCTTGCTGGGTAACTAAGCCTCTGGAGCACCCTGATCCTATTCCTCGCTCGATACAACGGGCGGGGAGAACAAGTTAGATCTGAAGGTCTTTAAAAAAACGCTCTCCATCTCCCAAGGTGTTGAGAGATGGGCAAGGGATGAGGGTTTGGCTTCATTTTCATCCCGATGGCGGCACGGTTCTCACATCCATTCATGCCGCCCACGAGCCACAGCTTGCTGACGTGGCCGACTACTCAAGACTCGCAACCCGATACTCAAAACGCTATGCGTTATTAACATTCTTTTCGTTTGAATAACAACATGGTTAAGTGTAAAATGTTTAAAGTAACATTATGATTACAAAGTAGGAGGGGTTGGGCATGGGTCTACGTGAAGACGCATTGCAACTACACCGTGATAAACAGGGCAAAGTGGCTGTGATCAGCAAAGTCCCGGTGCGGGATGGACGAGATTTAAGTTTGGCATATTCGCCAGGGGTTGCTGAACCCTGTAAGGAGATCGCAGACCATCGGGATGATGTCTTTACATATACCAACCGTGGAAATATGGTGGCTGTTGTTAGTGACGGTACCGCTGTATTGGGTTTGGGCGATATCGGACCATATGCTGCAATGCCTGTGATGGAGGGCAAGGCGATCCTCTTTAAAAGCTTCGCCGATGTCGATGCCTTTCCGCTTTGTGTGGATACAAAAGTCGTCGATGAAGTCGTGGAAACGGTGGTTCGTGTAGCTCCAACCTTTGGCGGGGTAAATTTGGAGGATATATCGGGTCCACGCTGTTTTGAGATTGAAGAGAAACTCAAAGCCAGACTTGATATTCCCATCTTCCATGATGACCAGCATGGAACGGCCGTTGTGTCATTTGCGGCATTGATCAATGCGCTAAGGATTGCCGGAAAATCCATAGATGAAGTTAAGATTGTTATCAATGGTGCAGGAGCGGCCGGACACTCCATTACGCATCTCTTGTGGACTGCTGGTGCTCGCAGGTTTCGCATCTGCGATACCAAAGGCATTCTGGTTCCCGGCAAAACTGGGAATAACCAGTATAAAGAAGAATTGGCTCAGCTCACCAACCCCGAAGGCGAGGAGGGGGACCTAGCAGTTGCGATGCGAGGAGCCGATGTCTTTATTGGCGTCTCCGTAGCGGATGTTGTAACTAGGGAGATGGTCCAAAGCATGGCTGAGAACGCTGTGGTCTTTGGGCTGGCCAATCCAGTACCTGAGATTATGCCGGATCAAGCGATAGAAGCCGGAGCATTGGTGGTTGCGACAGGACGATCCGATTTTCCCAATCAGGTCAATAATGTTCTGGGATTTCCGGGAATCTTCCGAGGAACGCTGGATGTTCGGGCTCGGGAGATAACAATGGGAATGAAAGTGGCAGCGGCTAAGGCCATCGCTTCATTGGTCGAACCGGAGAAACTGTCGAAGGAATATGTCATTCCCAATCCATTCGATCGTCGCGTTGTCCCTGCAGTTGCATACGCTGTGGCAGAAGCTGCTATGGCTGAGGGTGTTGCAAAGAGGCCGATTGATTTAGAGATTTACCGCGAGCAGTTGAAAGGGCGATTACCGGAAGCTTAAATAATGACATTTCACAAAGAGGCAGGCGATAAAGCCTGCTTCTTTCGTTTTGGAAGAGCGGAGAGCCCGAGTTTCTTTTTTGGAAGATTTATTGACTGTAGGGCAATAAATCGGATTGAGCGATGGAATAAAAAACGAAAATTGAAGGAAAACCCTACGGTGTGAAAGAAACATACAATGTTTGGATTGATCTCGCGTATCGGCTTGAGGAGGTTGCTTTGAAGAAGATCTTCTACTTCATAGAGGGTGTTTCCCCCGAAAAATTCCGTCAAGAACTGGATACCTTTCTCAAGGATGAACAGTTTCGTTACTCTGTAAAAATCACCGACATAGTTGAAGATAAGTTTCATCTCAATAAATCTGGATTGTTTGGGCGTCGAATTGGACCAATTCTTCTTCAATGCACCTATCATCCGGAGGAAACCGGACTCCTGCTTGTGGCAGAGCTTAAATATGCGCCGACCATCTTCGATATTGCAATGGGATTAGCTTGGATACTATACCCGATTGTTCTGCATTCATTCCCTTGGTTCTGGTGGATTCTGGCGTTTCTTTACCCTCTCATGCTTATGATTCAACGTCATGAGATTAAAAAGGTTTTCTTTGAGATCCCGGCCTATCTTTACGAGCATAGAGTTTAAATAGAGAATCAGGTTAGAAGTCGGAATTCAGTATTCAGAATTCAGGAGCGGTTGAGAAGGCCTTTGGGGAAGGGGAACGGGTTCTCTCGCAAAGGCGCAAAGACGCAAAGGGTGGGAGTGGGACTGTAAGAGGT
>OBJA01000427.1_pt1 | contig 37322 bp, 26 predicted proteins | sample 1519751 | NCBI WGS metagenome assembly OBJA01 (sample SAMEA3881238, study PRJEB22517) | soil metagenome | biome: lake sediment; feature: soda lake sediment; material: sediment, water from around vicinity | place: India | collected 2013-12-23 | depth 3 m
ATCTTTATAAGATATAGACAACTAAACTAAAAAAGCAACGTCATTAGTACGAAACGAACAAATATGGACCTTAGCAATAGGGATGATGTAGAAAAACTTGTAGAAGGATGTTCACGAGGGGATCGTAAGTATCAACATCAATTATATAAGTTGCTGTACGGAAAAATGCTAGGTGCATGTATGCGATATGCAAATGATAGGGAAGAGGCTAAAGATTTTGCACATGACGGATTTATAAAGGTCTTTGAAAAAATTAAAAACTTTAAGCATACAGGTTCGCTTGAGGGATGGATTAGAAGAATAATAGTAAATAATACTATTGATCATCTGAGAAAGAAAAGTAGAATGAATCTTGATTTTGAAAATAAACTTGTATTCGATCAATTGCAGGACGATTCAGACAGAGAGCTTGAAAAGTTAAAGATGGAAAGTTTAACCGCCGAGAAAATAATAGAACTAATTCATAACCTATCTCCCGGATATAGAACAGTATTTAACTTATATGTTGTTGAAGAATACACTCACAAAGAAATTAGTGAAATGCTTAATATCAGTATAGGAACTTCAAAATCAAACTTAGCCAAAGCGAAAGAGAAATTAAGAGATATGTACATAAAAAAATACGGAAAAAATAATGAGTAATATTTTTAATAATATAATCAGGGATAAGCTTAATAGCTACGAACTGGATTATGACCATAATGAATGGTTGAGATTGGAAAAGAAACTTCCAAATAAACCATTTATTGGTTCAATCTCAGGAAATATTTTTATTGCTTCAATTTTAGTAATTGTTGCTGTAATTATTTATGTTGCTATTAATGATTTTAACAATGAATCGCTGATAAGTGTGAAAATTCAAGAATCCGATATTATACATAATTCTGAAATTACGGCAAAAGAAACCATTTTTATTAATCAACTTGTTAATCATTCACAAAATACTGCACAGAATATAGAAACAAATCAAATAACAAAAGTTGAAAAACATAATCATATTGATATAAGTACAGAATCTAAATCTGAAGACAATACAGAAACAATAGCAAATACTAAAGATTCGAAAGAAATAAAAAATGAAATAAAAGCGATTAATCATGCCCTGAATATTAAAGATTTTTATGCTGAAGTAATTATTAAAGATAATTGCGAACCTTCAACAGTACAATTTAATTCATATAATTTGCCTGAAAATTATGAAATTATTTGGGATACAGATAATAACTATACACTTAAAGGTAAAAGTACATATACTGTTTATGAAGAGGCAGGTAATTACCTTCCGAGATACAAGATATTCTATGAAAAATTAGAAATACAATCTGGTATTTTGAAAAGTATTGAAATATTACCAAGTCCAATAATTAATTTTAGTTATACTAACAATGATAACATTTATTATTTTTCTGTAGATAAAAACCATCATAGTAATTTTGTAGTTTGGAATATTAACAATGATATTTTCTATGATTCAGAACTTCGCTTTGAATTTAACAAGTCTGACATTTGTAATATAAAAATTATAGTATCAAACGAATTCGGATGCAAGTCTGAAAAAAACACCCAAATTGAAGTAAAAATTGAACAAACATATTATTTGCCAAATGCATTTATTCCGTCGAGCGACAACATTAATTCATATTTCGGACCTATAGGCGAGAATCTCACTTTCGAGGTCTATAAAATGATTATTGCTGACCAGAATGGTAGAAAAGTTTTCGAATCAGATAATGTTGATAATAAATGGAACGGGAAACTAAATAATATAGGAGAAAACTTAAAAGAAGGAATATACTTATGGGAAATATATACGATTGATGCTTTGGGTGAATCTGAAATAAAAAAAGGAAGAGTTAATTTATTAAGAAAATAAAAAAATAGTAATTCAAAGTCATTAAGATTATATAAAAATAATAAGAATGTTTTTTGATATAATATTATTGATTATATTTGTAGGGTATATTTAAGATGTTTTACAGGCAAATTAGGAGATTATGAAAGCAATTTATCTAGGAGTTATTTATCTATTCGTACTTATTATTTTATCAACACCTGTTTTTTCACAATTAGATTCGGAAAAACTGGAATTTACTAGGGTAAAAACTATTGAAGAAGGTTATACCTTATATTTCAATGTTGATGGAATAACTAGTGAAAGTCATGCAGAACTTATACTGCAAGAACTCTTGAATCAGGAAAAGATATACGATGGCAGATTTTTTGAAACTAGAGATAAGTCTTTCCGTATACAGTTATTTGTCACAGATTTAAGCCTTAGTGCCGAATTTGTTCGATCTATACTTATAAAGCATTCTGCTGACTATGATTTTACAACGGTTAGTGTTAACGGACTAGTGCCTAACCAAAGTAAGGGAGTCCATCCCTCAGAAATTAACAGTACTTATAGACCTGTAAATGCATTTGGATTTCCAATTCGTGAAAATACAGGTAATCAAAAAAAGGATGAGGACGAATATAGGAAAAAGAAAGATGAATGGATACAACAGAATCCTGAAGAATATGAGAAATTACTAAAAGAATTAGAATAAAATACGAAACAAAAAGCGTTTAATAAATATAATTAGATATATGCGAAAATCACTTCTTTTAATACCCGCATTATTTTTAATCCTTTCTTTTGGTTTTCAAAAGGAAGTTTTTGGCGTATGTACAGGTGGTGTAAATGCTGGGAATCTTACTCCCAACGTAAATTGGCAAACAGTCAATGTTAACACCTATCGATATTATACCTTTACAGTTCTCCACGTTGGACAAACATTCATTTTTAGTTTTTGTCAGGGTGGAGGAGCTCACTCTGTTGACACTCAACTTGAAATTCATGATAGTTTCGGAAATCCAACAGGTGTGTATAATGATGATTTCTGCGGACTAGGGTCTGAGCTTACTTTTGTGGCAACCAGTACTGGAGTTCATAGAATTTCTATTTACAGATACTATTGCCAATCGAGTTCTGTAGCTGCTGGAACAATGGCATATAGAACGCTCCCCCCCCCTACCCAACAAGATTGTTTAGGAGCATTGCCTTTGTGTAATACTGTTAACACACACTCTTTTACGGCTATTGGCACTGGAAATTATTATGATCTATATAATTTCAGACAGCCTGGAAATTTTGGACAGGGCTGGCCTGATGATTACAACAACTGTCCAAACTGTATGCTTGATGGAGAGTTAAATAGTATGTGGTATACTTTTACAGCTCAAACTGCAGGATGGCTTAGATTCACGATTACTCATCCAGCCAGCGAAATTTACGACTGGTCATTACATAGCCTAAATGGAGGTGTTACTTGTTTTGACTTAGTAAATTACACTTCCCATCCACCTTTATCTTGTAGTTGGTACGGCTATGTTAACAACTCCACTCAAACGGGGATGGAATCTAGTGGAACAGCAAATTGCACTCACTGGGGAGGTCATGGAGTCGGGAATCCTTTTAATGCTCCAGTTTGGGTAACTGCGGGGCAAACTTTCGCTCTGCATATATCAAGTTATATTGGTGGACCCGGAGGTTATACCATCAGTTTTGCAAATTCAACTGCACAAATTGTTGATAATGTTCCTCCAGTAATGCAAAATATTATTTATCCCCCACAATGCGGGGCATCATCACTAACAGTTCAGTTTTCTGAAAGACTATGGTGCCAGGGTGTTGGGCCCGGCGATTTTGTTTTAACAGGTCCTAACGGAACATACAATATAGGAAGTGTCTGGGCAGCTGTATGTCAAGCAGGCTCAAGTTCAACAGCTACCGGAACTTTTTATGACCATATATGGACACTAGAACTTACTGACTATCTTTCTCATAACGGATCATATACCCTAACAAATTTAAATAACTCAGTAACTGACATTTGCGGCAATCCAAATAATCCGGCTTCAATTAATTTTACAATTACCGGTATAACCGCTACTGTGAGCAGTACTCACTCCGGTCCATGTAATGGTGCCAATACTGGAACTACTACAATATCAGGCGTTGCTGGAGGAACTCCTCCCTATTCTTACTCTTGGGCAGGTCCAGGAGGATTCACCTCATCATCTCCCAACCTATCCAATCTTGCGGCAGGAGATTACTACATTACCATTACAGATGTTAATGGTGTTTGTGAATATGTAAATGTTGTTACTGTAGGTCAGCCTCCTGTTTTAACATATAGTACCAATGTTGTTCAACCCTCATGCGGTACACTTGGATCAGTCGAAATTATTCCGAATGGAGGGATAAGCCCATACAATATTCAACTCGGTAGTTCTACTCAAAACGGAGTAATGTCATATAATTTTACAAACTTACCCGGAGGTGTTCATAATATTATAATCACTGATGCAGTAGGTTGTCAAATAACTGGCTCCGTAACTTTAACAATTGCAGATAATCCAAATCCAAGTTTTACATATAATGGTAATCAGTGTTTTGTTGGACACTCATTTAACTTCACTCATACTGGCACAGTAATTTCAGGAGAAACTTATGCATGGACATTTACTGGAGGAACACCGCCAACATCAAATGCACAAAATCCAACTGGAATCACATTCCCTGGTCCGGGAACATATAATGTTAGTTTGCAAATAACTGCTGGTCCTTGTGTACAATCTAGTAACCAAAACGTAACTGTTTATGGTCATCCTACACCAACTGTAAATGTTACAAATGAAAATTGTGGTGCTTGCGATGGACAAGCTACTACTAGTAGTCCATTCTCATCTTATTCATGGTCAAGTGGAGGAAACCTTCAAACTGAAACAGGTTTGTGTAGTGGAAACTATTCTGTTGTTGTAACAAATACTAATGGTTGCACTGGCTCAGCTAACTTTACAATCGGTGGAAGTGGAACTATCCCAACAATAAATAACATTTCTGTTACAAATCCTTTATGTTTTGGACTGTGTACAGGTAGTGCAACCGTCAACGTCAGTGGTCCTCCTACTTTTACTTATAATTATTCATCTGGAACGACACCTAATAACCCAACTACTGGTGGTTTATGTGCAGGAAATCATACTGTAACGGTATCTGATGCATCTAACCCTTTGTGTTTTACTGTTGGTAACTTTACTGTAACTCAGCCTCCAGCAATGGTTCTTACCATGTCAGCGTCAAATGCAACATGCGGATTGGCGAATGGAGAAGCCTCTGTATCTGTAACAAATGGAGCAGCACCTCTTTCATATGCATGGTCAAACGGTGCATCCGGCAATCCAATAACTGTCGCAGCAGGAAGTTACACAGTTACAGTAACAGATAATAACGGTTGTACAGCTCAAAATACTATTATTGTTGCCGACGACGGAATTCCATTTTCGGTAAACATGACAGTAGGTAGCAATGTAAGTTGTAATGGTTTGTGTGATGGAATTGCAACCGCAAATGCAGTTGGACTTGGACAGTTTACTTATTCATGGTCTAATGGTGCAAATACACCAACTGCTACGGGTTTATGTGTAGGAAATCATACAGTAACAGTTACTGAAGCCGGTTGTATTGTTACTCAAAATGTAAACATTACACAACCTACAGTTTTAAGTGCTTCAATCACAGCAGTCAGTAATGCACACTGCGGACAAGCAGATGGTTCACTGACAGTTACAGCTAACGGAGGAACACCTTCATATTCATATTTATGGAGTACTACACCTGCGCAGACAAATCCTGTTGCCAATAGTATTCCTCCGGGTAATTATTCAGTAACTGTTACAGATGATAATGGATGTACAACTCAAACTAGTGGAGTTGTAGGCGACATAGGTTATGTAAGCGTAAATGTTACCCACACAAATATCACTTGTAATGGGACTACCAACGGTACAGCAACAGCTACAGTTGTAGGAGGAAGTCCTAATTACACATATAACTGGTCTAATGGGTTTAATCAAACAATTCCAGGAACTTCAAGTGTTGCAAATGCTTTAGGAACCGGAGTTATAACTGTAACCGTTACAGACAATTTTGGTTGTACTGCTACCGGTTCAGCTACTATAACAGAACCATTGCCTATTAATATAATAATTAATAATACCACAGAAACTAGTTGCAACGGATTCTGTGATGGCACAGTTCACATAACTGTTTCTGGTGGTACAAGTCCATATAATTACTCATGGAGCAGCGGGTTTAACCCAAATAACAATGCGAATACTAATTTATGTGCTGGAAATCATTCGGTACAGATTACAGATGCGAACACATGTATTGCAACGACTAATTATACAATAGATCAGCCGGATCCAATACTTCTTGATATTGCAGTAACACCTGAAAATTGCGGATTAGCGGATGGATCTGCATCAGCAAATCCTATTGGAGGAACTCCACCTTTCAGTTATTCATGGTCTCACGGAGGCAATCCGTTTGGAAATGTAAATACCGGTCTAACAGCCGCAGGCAGCCCATATCACGTTACTGTAACTGATACTCATGGATGTTTCCAGACTGGTTCAGCAACTGTTGTATTTGTAAGTGGTCCAATAGCTTCAATATCTGCTTTTGAGAATGCAAGTTGTAACGGACTAAATGATGGTTGGGCTACAGTTTCAGTTGGAGGTGGAACACCGCCATATTTGTACATTTGGAACTCCGCTCCTCCACAAGCCAACCCTACCGCAATAAATCTTGGTCCTGGGAATTATACAGTAACAGTATCAGACCAAATAGGTTGTTCTACTACTGCAAATATTGTTTTAAGCCAACCAGGATCATTAGATTTAAACATTCTTGCACCACCTGTATTATGCTTTGGCGATTGCGATGGAACAGCATTTGCTAATGTTAGCGGAGGGACTTTCCCTTACACAGCATTGTGGAGTAATTTACAATCAGGACTAACAGCAACTAATTTATGTTCAGGAAACTATCATGTTACTGTAACAGATGACAATGGATGTTCCATAAATGGAAGTATTTTCCTTGATCAAAGTCCACAAATGATTGTAAGTGAAATAATAACTCCTTCAAATTGCAATCAGAGTGATGGTTCAATTGAAATAAGTGTTACAGGAGGTACAGAACCATTTTCATTTGCTTGGTCGAACGGTGCATTATCTCAAAACCTATATAACATTCCTGCGGGCACTTATACACTTACAATCACAGATAACAAAGGATGCGAAAATATAATCGCGTATAATGTTAGTGATATAACAGGACCTGTTGCGACAATAAGTTCAACCACAAATACTAGTTGTAATGGAGCTTGTAACGGAATAGCTCAAGTTCAGGTGATGGGTGGAAGCGGTTTATTTCAATTTGCTTGGAACACAACTCCAGTTCAAACAACAGCAACAGCAACAAATCTTTGTGCAGGAGCATACAGCGTAGTTGTAACAGACTTGAATACAGGTTGTATCACGACTACAGGAACAACAATAACTCAACCAAGCCAACTTGATGTTTTTGCTTCTGTAGAAGACGCAAGTTGCTATGGAATATGTGATGCTACAATAACTTTAACACCATTTAATGGTACTCCGCCCTACACATTTGTGTGGTCAGGTCCAGGGGTTAATGTAAATAGCCAAAATCAAGCTAATTTATGTAATGGAAGCTATACAGTAAATATTTTGGATAATAACAACTGTTTTATTAGCAGAACTTATGTAATAAATGAACCGAATTTTATTACAGTGCCGGTAACAACTACCAGTACAGGTTGCTTCGGCGGTTGTACAGGTACTGCTACAGCTGCACCGTTTGGAGGAACTCCTCCATATTATTACAGTTGGCTTGGAGGACAGAGTACTGCTACTGCAATTGCTTTATGTAATGGTTCTTATACTGTAACAGTAACCGACCATCATGGTTGCAGCGCAACAAACACAGCAAATGTAAATACTCCAACACAAATGCAATTTACAGATATTACAATAAATAATGTTGCATGTGCTGGTAGTATAAATGGATCTGTAAGTATTACGATTACAGGAGGAACTCCACCGTATGATTATGTATGGAGTAATGGTTCAACCATTTCGAATCCGGTTAATTTAGCTACAGGTCAACATTGTGTTACCGTTTTAGATAATAATGGATGTGTAATTGACACATGTATATTTGTTTCAACGCCGCCTGCATTAGTTGTAAATCTAAGTGCTATAGACCAGGCATGTTTTGGATCTTGTGATGGTTCCATTTCAGCGTCTGTGTCTGGAGGTGTTGCTCCTTATTCATATTTGTGGTCAAATTCTGAAGTTGTTTCTACGATTAATAATCTTTGCACAGGTATTTATAATGTTACAGTTACTGATCACAATAACTGCCAGTCTTATGCTTCAACAAGCATTTCTAGTCCTTCAGTATTAGGTATAGTTGTACAAAATATTATTAATCCTACTTGCGGAAATAATGATGGTGCAATAAGTATCGGTGTTACCGGTGGATCGTCTCCATTCACTTATCAATGGAGTACAGGCACTTCTACATCAAATACATTAAGTAACATTCCTGCTGGCAATTATACAATAACTGTTACAGATTCTCATTCATGCTCTGTAATGCAAACAATTAGTTTAACTGATATATCTGCACCAATTATTACTGATATTATTGTTAATAATGTTGATTGTTTTGGAAACCTAACAGGTTCGGCAGAAGTAATTTTCACAAGTACCACCCCATCAAACACTATCAATTGGAGTGATGGACAATTTACAGCTTTAGCTGTAAACCTAGTTCCAGGACCATATTCAGTAACAGTAACGGATGAAAATAATTGTTCTGCTGCGGGTAGTATCGTAATTACAGAACCATCAGTACTCACAAGTTCAATTGCAACATTTAATAATGTTACCTGCAATGGCTTCTGCAATGGAAATGCGACAGTACTTGCATCAGGCGGGACGCAACCATATTCATATTCTTGGTCGAGTGGTGCAGGAACCTCCTTGGCAAATAATCTCTGTCCAGGAATGCATACTGTAACAGTAACAGACGCAAACTCATGTGTCAGCACTGCAGAAATTATTATTACCCAACCTGATCCATTAGTACTTACCGGAACACCTGTACATGCAACATGCTATGGTGGCAATAATGGAATGATCACAGTAAACACAACAGGAGGTTCAGGAAATTACATTTATTCATGGCCACAGATTGGTTCTAATTCGAATGTTGTTACCGGACTTACCGCTAGTGCATATACAGTAGTTGTTTATGATCAACTTGATAACAGCTGCTTTGCGTCTCAAACATTTGTAGTTGGTCAACCAGCAGAAATTCAAGCATTCTTTACAACAGAAAATTCGACTTGCGGATTTGATAATGGAGAAGTATCGGTTGATGTTATTTATGGAGGTACTGGAGCATACACATATGAATGGAATCCAGGAGGTCATACTGGTTCACATGTTCAAGATCTTGCTCCTGGAACATATGTTGTAACAATAACAGATGGGAACGGCTGCACTGTATCGTACAATGTCGTTGTTAATGCTACAGCGCCTATGTCAATTAACAATGTTATATATCAAGGGGTTACATGTCACGGATACAATGATGGATTTGCTCAGATATTTGTATCAGGCGGCACTCAACCTTATATATACAATTGGAATCCAAATGTAACAGACCAAGCATCATCAAACGAATTGTTTGCGGGAGTTTACAATGTGGAGGTCATAGATCAAGACAACTGTACGGCCTACACTTCGTTCCCGATAGGCACTCCAGATCCGGTAATAGTATATCCTAATGATGGAGCAACCATTTGCATTGGACAAAGTGCAATAGTAACAGCGAGTGCAAGTGGTGGTAATGGTCCATACACTTATTACTGGGATGGGCTTGGATTCGGATCAACATTTATTGTCAACCCTGAAGTTTCAACCAATTATTTTGTAATTGCTTATGATTCTAGAGGATGTGAATCTGAACCTGAAATTGTAGAAATTGACGTTCATCTGCCACTATCTCTCATTGTATCGACTCCTTCTGCAATTTGTCAAGGACAAGTCTCTACTCTTACTGCACTTGCATCAGGAGGAGATGGTAATTACAGATATGATTGGGGAGATGGCATTATTACAACAAGTAATACTTTCCATGTAAGTCCGAATGCAACTACAACATTTACAATAATTGTATCAGATGGCTGTACAACACCGCCGGATACTGCAATAGTGACAACCTCTGTTGCACCAATGCCAGAAATGCATATTGTTAGAAATCCGTACACTGGCTGTTCCCCATTAACAGTTACATTTGACAATAATACTAACAATCTGAACTATTCATATTATTGGGATTTTGATGATCCAACTTCATCCTCACCTTGGTCTGATTTAAAACGTCCTCTTCATACATTTATTGAAACGGGCGTATACAATGTTAAAGTCGTTGTAAGCACAAATCTTGGTTGTAAAGACTCTACTACCGTTTTAGTAAGAGTTCATGAGGGACCAACAGCTGATTTCATCGCCAATCCATGGTCAACAGGTTTATTTGAACCTGAGATTAATTTCAATGACGCATCAACAGGTGCAGTAGCTTGGGAGTGGGACTTTGGTGACGGTTCAGGATCTAGTGAAACAAATCCGACTCATGTTTACTTCAATCAAGGAGAATTCCCGGTTACACTCACAGTATATAGTCAGTATGCATGTAAAGACACAGTAACAAAACAAATTACTATAATTGATGATTTAAGAATTTATTTCCCTACCGCAATTAATTTGAGAAGCCCAGGTAATAATGAATTTTATCCAAAAGGTGTTGGTATTGATGTCGAAAATTATCAAATGACAATATATAATAGATGGGGGGAAATTATTTACACTACTAGAGATTATAACGGAAGATGGCAAGGTAGGTATAATAATAATAAAGGCGATTTTGTCCCACAAGGTGTTTACACTTACGTAGTTACACTAAGAGATAAATATGGCAAAGACTATACTTTCTCAGGCTATTTTACTGTGTTCAAATAATATGATATTTATATAAATTTAAGGAGAGAGATAAAATAGGCAGTAGTGACTGCCTATTTTATTATATTACCAATTGGAATAATTTTTGTATCTTCAGGATGCAACATCGCATTGATAAGTTTAATTCCATCAAAGCTATTATAATTCGAAATGTCAATTTTTGCAATTTGCACTATTTTTTTATCCAATAAGAATTGCCGACATGTACCATTTAATAAGTATGATTCCGTAGTATACCATAGTCCATTTTTAGAGAAAATTAAGTTGGAGAAACTTGAATCTGTAATCTGATTGTTTTTAACTATAATAATATCATCACAATGCTCTTTTTGCTTTAGGCAAAGTTCTAAAAAACTTCTGTCTGAATACTTATATGCATAGTCTGCAGAATCACAAAACACTAATTTGAGTTTATTTATTTGTCTTGGAACATAAGGCGTAAAACTTACATGAAAATCTGAATCACAATAATCAATCCGACATTTAACTAATCCAGACATATAGTCTCGAGGGATAGAGATTATTTGCTGTAAAGAAAAGTATGGTATTTTTTTGAATATTTCAGCGAATGTTTTATTTATTCGTTTTTGATGATATTCAATATTAATACATTTACCATTATGTATTTTTATCGTTTCAAACAAGTGGCACATAAATCTTTCTGATTAATTCATCATATTCTTCATTAACAGAACTTTGTGCAGTAATACCTCCTCCACTTTTATAATACAAGTTCCCGTTTTCATTTTCAATAAATCTTATAGTAACAGCAGAATTCAAATCCTTGCCATTATAATAGCCAAATATTCCGGTATAAAAGCCCCTTTGATAGGTTTCGGCTTCCGATATAATATCGAGAGTCTTTTCTTTAGGTGCACCGGTAACAGATCCAGCCGGAAGCATTTTAAATATTATATCTCCAAGATTCGATCTGAAATTATCGACGAGTATTCCACTTATTTTCGAACTAACTTGTAACAAATTTCCACGGTTAGAATGAATTCTATCAATATATCTAAAAGACTCGACGCAAACTGATTGTGCTACGATATTCATATCATTTCGAATTAAATCTACAATAGTAGTATGCTCACAAAACTCTTTATCGCTATTAAGTAAAATATTCTCAGCATCAGGAAGGTCGGCATCAATAGTTCCCTTCATCGGAAAGGATTCCATTTTATTATCGCAAATCCTTATAAAGCGTTCAGGAGAGAAAACAACAAATTTGTCTTTATATAATAGTTTGAATTTAGCATTACTTCTATGGAATATTTCGTCAAGACTATATTCTGTCTCTAACTTTGATTTAAAACTAAGATTAACTAGAAAAGTATCCCCCCTCTTAATGTGTTTCTGAACAGAATCAAATGCATTTTTATAATCAGAAAACCTTGGAGGAAAAACTTCAAATTTTTTCTTTATTGACAAATAATTTTTCTTTTCACAATTTGTCTGACCCTCAATGTCGTAGTAAATACCACTATCTGCTGCATCTTTTGGAGCCATAACAAATCCTTTTTGCATAGAATAGTCTATTGCAAAAATAAATTCTTCCCCTTCAAGGGCTAGATTTGAAATCTTTTTGCTTATTTCGCAATTATAATTCATAATGAAAATGATTAAAATATTACTAATTGATAACCATGACAGTTTTACTTACAATCTCGCTGCCATGTTTACAAAATACAATAATGTTAAATTAACAGTTCAATTTCCTGAAGATACAAAGATTGAAAAAATTTCTGAATATGATAAAATAATTTTTTCACCAGGTCCGGGAATTGCTACTGATACAAACAATATGGATGAGATTTTATCAGAATATCATAAAAGTAAGTCTTTTTTAGGTATTTGTTTAGGTCATCAAGCTATTGCATTACATTTCAATGCAAGCATTTCAAATCTTGGGTCTGTTAATCATGGTAAGCGAAATAAACTTATAATAACAGAAGAAAATAATTATATTTTTAATAAGATTCCCCAAAATAGCAAGATAGGACTTTATCATTCATGGATTGTTGACAAACATAATTTAACCAAATCTTTAAAAATAACTGCGATTTGTGAAGATGGTAACATTATGGCTATTAGACATGAAAACTATGATTTAACAGGTTTCCAGTTTCACCCGGAATCATTTGTAACAGAATTTGGAGCACAAATGATAGAAAACTGGATTCTAAGGTAACTTATTGAATGTCTAGATTATAGAATTATAACTTCAGGTTCCAGAATAATATCAAAAACGGAGAATACTTTATCTTGAATAATTTTTGAAAGGTCGAGAATATCGTCACCCTGAGCATCACCTTGATTTACAATTACCAATGCTTGCTTATTGTGTACTGCAGCACCTTTGTTGACATATCCTTTAAAACCGCAGTAATCAATCATCCATCCTGCAGCAATTTTCACATTATTATTAGAATCAGGGAAATACTTGACTTCAGGAAATGAACTAAGAATTTTAGAAAATTTGTTTTTACTTACAACCGGATTCTTAAAAAAACTTCCTGCATTGCCAATTATTTCAGGATCTGGAAGTTTTGAGTTTCTAACAGCAATAATAGATTCGCGTAGTTCTCTAATACCGGGGTTTTGATATTTAGAAATTATCTCAGAAATATCTTTGTATTTTAATATTAGTTCCGAGTTTTTCTTTAGCTTAAATGACACAGACAGGATAATTGTTTGATTTTTTAATTTTTTCTTAAATATACTATCTCTATATCCAAATCTACAATTCTTTTTTGCAATTACATTGACATCTTTACCTATAAGATCTAGGTACTCGACACTAGTAATAACAGAGGAAGCTTCTACTCCATATGCTCCAATGTTTTGAACAGCAGAAGCTCCAACACTACCGGGTATTCCTGACAAATTTTCTACACCATACCAATCATTTTCAACACAATATTTTACAAACTGATCCCAATTTTCACCGGCTTTAACATTCAGCTCAATATTGTTATCATCTTCACTCAGTATTTTCATCCCTTTTGTATCGGGATGAATAATTAAACCTGCAAAATCTTTTGTAAACAAAACATTACTTCCGCCTCCTAATACAAAAAACTTCGTATCCATTATTGGATTCGCTTTCACAAATTCTATTATATCGACATCCTTATTATATGAAAAATAGCTTTGAGAATAAACATCAAGTCCAAAAGTGTTTAATGCTTTAAGTGAATATCCTCTTTTGGTATCAAAACGCATGATTAATACTTATTTAATAATTGACAAAATTAACCTAAAATAGTTATTTATAACGTAAAGCTTGTTATTTTTGCATAAATCTTATTATGTCTGAAAAGAGAATAATAGTTTCTGTTAGTAATGATGTAGCAAACGATCAAAGAGTATTGAGAGTTTGTGACGCTTTGTCTGAACTTGGATACAATGTAATTATTCTAGGTAGATTTCTCAAAAGATCAAGTTCGGAAAACATAGATCATATACCACATAAATGCAAAAGATTTAATCTGTTATTCAATAAAGGTACTCTGTTTTACGCTAATCTAAATTTAAGAATTTTACTTTTTCTTCTATATCACAAAGCTGATTTCTTACTTTCTAATGACCTAGACACATTACCAGCAAACTTCATGATTTCAAAAATAAAAAGAATTAAATTATTTTACGACAGTCACGAATTATTTACGGAGGTTCCAGAATTAACAAATCGAAAAACTGTAAAAAAGATTTGGTGTATTTTAGAAAGAGTCTGCTTTAAGGGGATTTATAAAGCATATACGGTTTGTAGTTCGATTGCACTATATTATAAAAACAAATATGGGCTTGAATTTGCTGTAATTAGGAATTTACCATATTATGAGACACGAAAAAAGGATTTCTACAGTAGGGATAACATTATTATTTATCAAGGTGCTATAAATAAGGACAGAGGCATTGAATTGTTGATATCATCAATGAGCTATATTGACAATTACCGCCTAATTATAGCCGGTACTGGAGATATTGAAGAAAAGGCTAAGTCTATGGTTAAAGAGGCAAAATTAGATGATAAAGTCGTGTTTATGGGCAAACTGTCAATTAGTGATTTGAAAAACCTAACTCTCAACACCAAACTTGGATTTTCAGTAGAACAGAATACAAATCTTAATTATTATTATGCCTTACCGAATAAAATATTTGATTATATAAATGCTGGCGTTCCTTTTATTTGCACAGATCTTCCTGAGATAAAAAAAATAGTAAATAAGTATAATGTCGGAACAATTGTTTCTACCTCAAACCCTGAAGATTTTGCATCTGAAATATTAAATTTACTTAATAATAATGAAAAAATCAACCAGCTACATAATAATTGTTTATTTGCAGCTCGTGAGTTAAATTGGGAAAATGAAAAGGAATATCTCAAGCAGATTTTTGGGCAACAATAATAAATCTATTCAAAAACAATCTCCTCTTCTTTCATCTCGGTAAACGAAGAGTTATCGCAAACATAAGTTCTTCCAGGATACTTTTTTAAAAGATTATAATTATGTGTGACCATTATTACTGTCTTTTCGTCACTGGTAAGTCCGTGTAAAATTTTCATTGTTTCATCAGCACTTTCAGGATCAAGATTTCCTGTAGGCTCATCAGCAAACAACAATGGGGGATTATTAAGCAGTGCTCGAGCGATACATACTGATTGTTGCTCTCCACCAGATAGACGTGTAGGCATGCTATTAATTTTTTCCATCATACCAACACTACGCAAAACCTGTTCAATTCTTATGTTTATATCATTATTATTTTTCCATCCGGTTGCTTTTAAAACAAACTTCAAATTATCATAAACATTTCTATCTGTCAACAATTGTAGGTCCTGAAAAATCATTCCTATTTTCCTTCGGAGTATTGGAATATTTGAGGATTTAATTTTTTGAAGTTTTAATCCAGTAACCTCACCTGTACCTTCATAAAGTGGAAGATCTGCATATAAAGTCTTCAGAATACTTGATTTTCCACTTCCGACTTTTCCAATTATATAAATAAACTCTCCAATGCCGGCTTCAAAATTTACTTCTTTCAAAATAAGATTACCTTCTTGGACGATATTGGCATTATTGAGTTTAACTAATTTTTCAGACATAACCATAATATTAATTATACAATAAAGTATACGACAAGATTGTTAAATACATATATTACAAAACTATTAAAATAATCGAGAAATAAATGATACAAGCTTTCAATAGAAATAAACACATACATGTTAATATAAATCTAACAAGCGCAAGAATTCTAAACATTATATTTGTAATTTTATTTAAAAATATAAATGGATCATTTATATCTGATAAACAATAAGTTATAATAGAAAAACAATATTATATGAGATTTAAGTTATTATTTCTGGCGTTTGTTTTGTTGTTATTTGCAGAAGTCTATTCTCAGCAAACACAAAAATACAACAATGTTGATTACACTTTTCAGAGAGCTATGGATTTATATAACAATCAAATGTATGGCGCTTCACAAAAAGTTTTCTCAGAAGTATTATTATTTGATGAAGAAGGTCAACATCTTTCATATAAGGATGACGCAGCCTTTTACATTGCAATGTGTGCATTACACTTAACTAACAGAAATGCAGAATATCTGCTTCATGAGTATATAGAAGAAAAACCTGAAAGCTATAATAATTTGGCAGCAATATTTCAAATGGCAAATTATCATTTCAAAAACAGAAAATACAAAAATGCTCTAGATTGGTACGAAAAGATAGACAGACTTTCTTTACCAAAAGAAGACTTGCCTGAATATCATTTTAAAATGGGTTTCAGTCATTTTGCGAGAAAGGACTATGATAAAGCCTCAAAATCGTTTTATGAGGTAAAATCATCAGAAAGTATTTACGGTCCTATGTCTTTGTATTTCTATTCGCACATTAAATATTTGAACAAACAATATCAAACAGCATTATTAGGATTTGAGGAATTAAAAAATCATCCTTCCTTCTCAGGAATTGTTCCTTTTTATATAATTCAAATCTATTATTTACAAACCAAATATGCTGAAATTATTGAATATGCACCAGCAATCCTCGAGTCTGCAGATGGACCCAGAACCGGAGAAGTTGCTAAAATGATAGGTTCTTCTTATTTCAAACTTGGAGATTATACAAATGCACTTAAATATCTTAAGCAGTATCATAACCATACGCGCTCAACAACAGATTATGATAATTATGAATATGGTTTCACATTATACATGAATAACCAGTATGAAGAAGCTGCATCGATCTTTTCAAGAATCGTTTCAATGAAAGATACATTAAGTCAAAATGCAGCTTATCATATGGCAGATTGCTATTTGAAATTAAATAAGAAAAATGAAGCAAAACTTGCATTTGAAACCGCATCACGATATAGATTTAACGATGTAATTCGTGAAGATGCTCTATTTAACTTTGCCCAACTATCTTTTGAACTTGACATTAATCCGTTCAATCAGGCGATCACAGCATTGACCACTTACATTGATAATTATCCAAATTCCCCCAGAATTGATAAAGTTTACGGATTATTGATTGATGCTTTCTGGAGTACGAAAAACTATAAAGATGCGATTTCTATAATAGATAACATGAAGAATCGGTCAGCAAAAGTTAATGAAGCCTATCAAAGATTAACATTTTACAGAGGTTTAGAACATTTTACTGCTCTTAAATTTAATGATGCCATTAAGTATTTTGATAAATCTCTGGAGCATGGCAATTATAACCCCTCAGTTAGAGCGCTAAGTTTATACTGGAAAGCAGACGCTTTCTATCGGAAAGGAGAATACAACAAATCTATCAGCCTTTATGAAGAATTTATAAATTCAAGAGGTGCAGTAACAACCCAAGAATTTGACTATGCACATTATAATATCGGTTATGCCTTCTATAATATTAAAGATTATACAAAAGCTAACACATGGTTTAGAAAGTTTGAGGCTCAAGTAAGTAAACCTTCAACTATGCTAAATGATGCATTGAATAGAATTGGGGATACTTATTACATAAACAGGAATTTTTCGGCAGCAGCTGAATACTACAAAAAGTCGGTTCTTACAGGATTAATTGAAACAGACTATGCTTTGTATCAGATGGCATTAGCATATGGAGGACAAAGAATGCCACAACAAAAAATATGGTCATTATCAAGACTAATTCGCGAGTATCCAAACTCTGAGTATGCTGGGAATGCCACCTATGAAATTGGAAGAACATACAATGTAGAAATGAATAAAGCAGATTCTGCTAAGCATTATTTTAATATTTTATTAGAAAAATATCCTAATTCCTCAATGAAGAGATCAACACTATCAAGTTTAGGTTCTATTTACTTTAATGAAAGAAAATACGAAAACTCTTTAGACTGTTTCAAGCAAATCATTGCATTGTATCCCAACACAAACGAGGCATCACATGCAATAGAAATGATAAAATCTATTTATATAGAAATGAACAAACCTGATGAGTATTTCCAATATGCAAGTACTAACCTTGAAGGATATGAAATTTCTCAGGACGAACAAGACTCCATAAGTTTCCTTGCTGCTAAATCCTTGTATATAGACCAGAAATTCTATCCGGCGCTTGAGGCATTCTCCAACTTTTTGAAAAGATTTCCAAATAGTAGAAATGCAACAGAAGCTCATTACTATAAAGCAGAGCTTCACTTTCATTTTGACGAAAAAGAAGCTGCAACAAATTCATATATTGCTGTTGCAGACGCACCTAGAGGCATATTCTCAGAACATAGCACTTTAAGAGCTGCAGGTTTATTATTTGATGCAAAAGATTACAACAAATCTTTCACTTACTACAATAAACTCTTTAAAATCGCTGAAAATAAAAATAATAAACTTGTTGCTGCAATTGGACGCTTAAGAACTTCTTACCTTACTGAAAATCATGATGAGGTATTACTAGCTGCAGCTGATGTAATTGAAAATGATCGTGTAAATGAGGAGCAACAACGTGAAGCCTATTATAAAATGGCAAAAGCTCATTTAGCAAAAGAACAAAACATCAGAGCATTAAGTCTTTTTGAAAGACTAGCGGCTGAAGTTGTAAGCTATGAAGGTGCTGAATCTAAATTCAGAACTGCAGAAATAAATTATGTTTTAAAGAGAGATACAATAGCAGAAAACATTATTTATGATTTTGCGAAAATGAATTCCCCACAACAATATTGGATAGCTAAAAGTTTCATACTACTAGCAGACATTTTCTACGACAGACAAGATTTTTTCTCAGCAAAACATACTCTTCAGTCTGTGCTAAACAATTATAGCAATGAAACTGATGGAATTAAGAATATTGCTAGTGACAAATTAACATCAATACTTGAAGAGGAACAAGCAATTCAGTCTACAAATAAATTTTTAAACCTTGAATTTGAAATAACAGATGAGCAAGAGTAAAATATTTAACGATAATCACATAAAAGGAATTATGATGAATAGTAAAAGTTTTATAATAGCATTAGTATTGACATTTTGCTCAATATTTTCTTTCTCTCAGGAAGAATCACAGCTTGGCACACAATCCATTACAATATATACAGATTACACAATTGTTTTGCGTGATGCAAGTCGAGTTCAGTATTTACCTGTAATTGTTGATACTATTAAAGTTCAGCCAAATTTTAAATATGCCATTAATCCTGTAGTATTTAATACAATCTTCACACCCACTCTAATTAATGCAGCCTCCTTAAAAGAAGAACCTTCACCAAGTCTTGATAGGGGTCATATTAATTTAGGCATTGGAAATTACCTTTCTCCAAGAATTGAAGTTTTTTACAATACTGCATATACCAAGAATTACTCTGCCGGAGTTTATGCTAGACATCATTCTGCTCACGGCAGGTCTAAAAATAGTGACGGAAAAAAAGTTTATAATGGCTTTAACACTAATGACGCCAAAATTTACGGACAGAAGTTTTTCGACTATGCAACACTTTCAGGAGATATCGGGTTCAGAAGCAATGAAATTTTCTATTATGGTTATGATCCTGAATTGCCCGGAAGTTTGCCTAGAGATAGAAACGAAATGGAATCAGAAACTTGGATGCTTATAAATCCAAAGGTGAATCTTAGTTCTAATACTATTTACACTAATATGTTAAACTATGATATGAATATTGATTATAAGTATCTATTTAACACCAATGCGGATAAACATCATGGATTAAGAACCGGCGTTAACCTATTTAAAGCTTTAAAAAACAGTCATATAGGAATGGATGTAAAATATATCTATCATAATGACAATATCAAGGGATTTGAAAATACCGAAAGCTTCCTGATTATGAATCCATATTTGAAAAGGTATTCAAAAGAATGGCAAATAATTGCAGGTATAAACACAAACATTGAATTCCCCAAAGACACAAGTATATTCCATATTTATCCTAATATTCTTATACAACATAATATTAGCAATGTTATTATTCCGTATGTTAGTTTTAAAGGCTATCTTGAAGATAATTGTATTTATAGCGTTCAAAGAATTAATCCTTACATCCAAAGATTGGGAAATATAGAATCAACAAATTATGCTCAGGTAATTGACTTAGGACTAAAAGGTAATATAAGCAGAAATATTTATTTTCACATAAACGGGAATTATTCAAAGATTGATAATATGATGTTTTTTGTTAATGATATAAGCGAAGATCTTAATAACAAATTTATTACTGAATATACTAATGTTGAAAGATTCAGCGGCTACGGAGAAATTCGTCTTAAAGACATTTCCAGTTTTAATTTTCTATTGAAAGGAAATTACTATTACTATAGTTATATACGCAACCGAAACAATTTCGGAGAAAAACCTTGGCATATGCCTAATTTAGACATTAGTTTTACTACAGAATATCAATATACTCGTGATATTAAATTCGGCATGGATTTCTATTTTATCGGAGAACGTTTTGCCAAGGAATATGACGAAAACAGCAATATAATTGAGAAAAAACTAAGTCCAATTGTGGATATTAATCTCTATGGTGAGTATGTATTTGCTCAAAATTTCAGTTCATTCATTAATCTAAATAATTTGCTCGGTCAGAAACAGTACGTTTGGAATAACTATCACTCATACGGATTCAATGTTTTATTAGGGATAAAATATAGTTTTTAAAATATATTTAACAAAAGGATGTATTAACCAAACTATTTGATTAATACATCAATAAAAACATTAAATCTGTTCAATAATTGCACAAGAATAAATACTATTAACATTCCAATGTATCTCCCTTATTTTGTGATATTTACAGGCACATGAATTGTTTATAAGTAAAACTCAATTTCTTTTTATTTCTCAAGGTATTAAGATTATTTTTTGGTAAATTTGTGAAAACTTAAATAATATCAAAAACTAACTGAATATGAGCGAGTTAAATAAGAAAAATAATAATGGAAACGGCAATGGATATTCGGCGGATAGTATTCAGGTTTTAGAAGGACTTGAAGCCGTACGAAAAAGACCGGCAATGTATATTGGAGATATCAGCGTAAAGGGGCTCCATCATTTAGTATATGAAGTAGTTGATAATTCAATCGATGAAGCACTTGGAGGGTATTGTTCAGAAATTACAGTTTGTATAAACGAAGATAATTCAATCACAGTCGAAGATGATGGGCGCGGAATACCGATTGATATGCATGAAAAGGAAGGTAAATCTGCCCTTGAAGTAGTTATGACTGTATTGCATGCAGGAGGTAAATTCGATAAAGACTCCTACAAAGTATCCGGAGGATTGCATGGTGTTGGAGTCTCATGTGTTAATGCCTTATCAAAGAGATTAAAGGCAACAGTAATGAGAGATGGGAAAATTTACCAGCAAGAATATGAAATAGGGAAACCTCTTTATGATGTTAAAGAAGTTGGAGTAACTGAAAAAACCGGAACAATTATTGAGTTCATTCCTGATGATAGCATTTTTATAGTAAAAGAGTATAGTTACGATATTCTGTCAACAAGATTAAGAGAGTTGGCTTATCTAAATAAAGGTGTTGCACTAATTTTAATAGATAAGAGAAATATTAATGACAAAGGAGAGCCTAAGTTTAAAAGGTTTTACTCTGAAGAAGGGCTTAAAGAGTTTGTCGAATATTTAGACAATACGAGAGAAAGATTAATTGAAAATATTGTTCATATCAGTACAGAGAAAAATGATGTTCCTGTTGAAATAGCGCTGCAATATAATACCTCATTTTCTGAGAACATACACTCATATGTAAATAATATTAATACAATAGAAGGAGGTACTCATCTTACAGGTTTCCGAAGAGGTCTCACCAGAACCTTAAAGTCTTACGCAGATGATTCTGGGTTACTTTCTAAACTTAAATTTGAGATAAGTGGAGATGACTTCAGAGAGGGACTTACTGCTATAATTTCAGTCAAAGTTGCTGAACCTCAATTTGAAGGTCAAACTAAAACAAAACTTGGAAATTCAGATGTTAGTATATCAGTAGATCAAGCAGTTAGTGAAGCGCTTAAAGATTATTTGGAAGAAAATCCGAAAGATGCAAAAACAATCGTAAATAAAGTAATCCTCGCTGCAACTGCTCGACATGCTGCTCGCAAAGCCAGAGAGTTAGTTCAAAGAAAGAATGTTCTCAGTGGCGCAGGATTACCCGGCAAATTAGCTGACTGTTCAGATAAAGACCCCTCAAAATGCGAATTATATTTGGTCGAGGGAGATTCTGCAGGCGGAACGGCAAAACAAGGAAGAGACCGAACATTTCAAGCAATTTTACCTTTAAGAGGAAAAATTCTGAATGTTGAGAAGGCTATGCAACATAAAGTGTTCGAAAGCGAAGAAATAAGAAATATTTTCGTTGCAATGGGTGTTACTATTGGCACAGAGGAAGATAGCAAAGCTTTAAATCTTGAAAAGATAAGATATCACAAAATTATAATAATGTGTGATGCCGATGTCGACGGAAGCCATATTGCAACTCTTATAATGACATTCTTCTTTAGATACATGAGGCAAATAATTGAGGAGGGATATCTTTATCTTGCAACACCCCCACTCTACCTAATTAGAAAAGGCAAGTTTGAACAATATGCATGGTCTGAAAAAGAAAGACAACAAATTATTGCGGAAATAGCCGGGGGAAAAGAAAGCAGTGTACACATTCAAAGATATAAAGGTCTGGGAGAAATGAATGCAGAACAACTATGGTCTACAACAATGAATCCTGAAACACGCACTCTTAGACAAATTACGATAGAAAATGCTGCTGAAACTGACAGAATTTTTTCAATGTTAATGGGAGATGAAGTTCCTCCGAGACGAGAATTTATAGAAGCAAATGCAACTTATGCTAAAATTGATGTATAATTAGGAGTCTTTCTAGTTAAATAAACATTTTTTAATCTTACTTCCTACCTTTTGCTTTTAAAACCATTTCATATACTGAGGTGGGATTAACATGTTTTGCTATAATCCTATTGTTTGGGTCAAGGACAAAAAGTCCTGGAGTTTTTATTATTCCATAATTAAGTTTTGTTTCACTTTTAGGATTATCATCTATTAAGTTAATCCATTCTAGATTGTTCATAGAGATAAAATCTTTCCACATTATCTTATCTGCGCTTACATTTATTGCAATAACTTCTACTCCAATAAATTTCAAATCTGAATATTGTTTTTTAAGTACTAGAGTTTGTTCGATGCATACATCACATTCAGGCTCCCAAAACCACAATAACTTATATGACTTATCGAAGTCACTTAGCTCAACATACACATCATTAACACTAGACAATTTAAAGTTTTTCGCAGTTGAGCCTATCAAATTAAATCTCAGGCGATCAATTAGGAATTCTGTAGCCAAATAATCATTCTCACTTAACCATATCAGGTTTTTACTTTTTATAAACTTATCGAAAACATGTACAACAATTGCTTCAAGTCGTTTATCATTATGGTTCTGATATCTTGTTATTAAATAAGATATTATGTATTGGTTAAAATCCTTATTTTTTTTTGTTTTATTAACTAAAAAATCAATATCTGGTAATACTTGGTCAATTCTGTTTGACCGTGTATCAAAGAAATAATAGCAATAAGTTTCAATTAACTTGTGAAAGACGAATTCGGGTGTATTAATTAATTCAGAACAATTGAAATCTACTCGCTCGAGAAAATGAGTTTTGTGATAATCATAATAAGCAACAGGATCTTGATATTTTAGAGGTTCAATATGCTTTGGAATTTCAAAAGGGCTTAAAATATTTAATATTTTATAAAGAAACTTATCACTATCGAGTTTTGACTTATAGTATCTATAGAGTTCATTTTGTCTTTTATTAAGGCTATCAACTAAAAAATTAATATGTTTAAGTGTATCAGGCTGATATGCAGCAAAAAACTGTTTTTGCATATTTAAGAAAGAACGTTCTTTATTAATTGTCGCTACATTCTTTAATAACTCAGCAAAAATTGTGTATTGTAATTCTCCTGAAATTGAGAATTTTCCAAATATGTCTCTCGCGTCTGTTTTAATAACAATGTTTTGGTCCTCGGCAAGTAAAAAATCAAATCTAGATTGCGGAGGAATAACAATAAAATAAACTCCAAAAGGCAATTTTTGATCTGATTTGAATTCAACTATACCGTTTTTATCGGACATCACTGAATCAATTACATGAAAATCAGGTCCTCTATGCGAACATAAATATATAAGTGTTTCAGAATTATTATTAATTTCTACTCTAATATGGTATGCAAATGTGCTTATGCTGAAGAATAATAGCAATAAAATTACTAAGCTCCTAAATCTGAATAATATATAACTCTCGCTTAATGGCATGGATACACTATTTACCCTCTGCCTGTCGTTTTTTATCAAACTCAATCACTTTTTTTAGATCTTCAACATTAATTCTTTTTGCGACAATTCTTTTATCTTTACCGAGTAGATATACAACAGGAGTACTATAAATATCATATAAGTTTCTAAAATTTGAATGAGGCATTGGACCATCCCATACATTATACCAGCCCTCATCGACTAATTCCTTTGATTCGATAAATTTAGTCCATTCCTCTCTATCATACTGTGTATACAATGCGAATACATTTACATTAAGGGTTTTCAAAGTATCTTGATATTCTTGAAATAGAGCAGGGAGAACTTTACGGCAATGGCCACAATCGGGTTCCCAAAATACAAGAACTGTATAGTCTGCTTTCACTTGATGAAGAGAAATAAAACTATTATCAAAAGTTTGCATTCTTAGTAAATTAGGAGAAACATTTCCAATCATATTTGGGCTTATTCTCATTACTCTCTCTCGTAGTTTTTCCATAAACTCATCATTTGCCCAATATGCCTTCCCATTTAAATACCATTTTTCAGCAATGTCAACAAAAACAGCATCATATCCCATTATTTTCGAAGTTTCAAAGTATCTGAGCAAGTGGGATGTAACATATCTAAATACCAAACTGTCTCCGCCTTCATATGCCCTATTAATTATCATTTCTGCCTCGTGCATAAGAGAATCTGGCAATGGGACAACCATTTTTTCAATAAAATAATTGATTTTTCCTTCAAGTATTGGTGTGCGTAACAGACCTCTTTCAGAAAAATCTAAATAATCGAAATAGTGTTTTTTGAAATATCTATATTGAAATTCGTGATCCGTGATTTCACCATTTTCATCTCTAGGGGGTTGAGGAATATCAATATCTTTCATTGCTAAAAGAATCTTTGTAAAGAAAAAATCCGGATATTTATTAATTAAATTATTTACATACTCCAAGCGATTATTATTGATTTGATTTGCTTTTTCTCGAAGTTCTGTCATCTTTTGCTCATCATTTGCATATTTTTCCATTTCCTGGTTTAAGGCAGTCCTTTGTTCATGCAATTCTCCTAAATAGAGTTGATATTCATTAAAAACTTTATTTTCGTTGCAAGATTTCACTTTCATATGTTTAACATAATTAGCAGTATCTGTCTCAACAGAAAACTTTTGATTATCCGAAATAAGAATTTCAAAATATGTCATATTTCTAGTAGGCATCGCAATAAGATAAATTCCTTTATCAAGCTTCCTATTTCCTTTAAAAACGGCATTGCCTTTACCATCTATATGGGTGGTATCAATTACGAGTTTTCTATCGCCATAATGATGACCTAAATAAATTACAGAATCTTTTACTCCGTTTATTTTTACCTTAATCTCATAATTTTGTGATTTCGCGTTCTGACCGAAAAATGTGATTCCAATAAATAATATCAATAAATACCTTTTCATCATATCAAACTTTTATATTTTATTAAATCTATATATTTGAATAAACAAATAATCAAAAAATAAGTTGTTTAAGAAGTCAAAAACTTTGCCATTTCATTATTTTATGCTAAAAATTATCAAACCAGCTTCTTCTTTTCGCAAGTTTTAGATCTTTAAGCATATCTGCCTTTACATTAATTTGAAACATATATGACTTATGTGTACCAAAAGGCACGATATGGACACTAGCTTCCCAACAGTGGAGGTCTCTGTATATATCAACTGTTGTATAACTCGCTTTTTTATTCTTAATATCATAACCAGACGTAAAGCTAACTTTCCATTTTTTAGTAAGACTAAGATCTCCTGTAAAATTGACAGTTTGTATGATACTTGACTCAAAATATGGTTTTGAATATCTTAGAGAATAGTTTACTCGCACATCCCATGGCATATCAAAATCCACATAGTGTTCAGGATAACCGAATAATGACTGATATTGATTATCACTAATTTCTTTTGAAGAACCTTTCTTTGAATTCAGAGAAAAGCTTAAATTGAGATTTGCAGAAGTTAATCGAGCGATTTTTCCTGTATTCATTAATTCAGATTTATTGACTCTAAGACCTGCTCCTGGAGAGTAAGGGTTTTCAGTGATTGCATAAGGATCAAACAAAGCATTAAATGTTATATTTAAAAAATTGATTCTAGTTCTTCCTGACATACTAATAGGAGCCCACTTGAGGGAATCTGCCATGATATTATAGTTGGTTGTAAAATTTAAGCTTTCTAGAATTTTGATTTTCTTATCTGCTTTAGTTGAGTCTTTTTTTTCTCTCACTTTTATTTCCAGATTATTCCCTAAATTAAAATTAACAGACCCAGCTCCGCCACGAGGAGGAGTTCCATATGGTGCAGATTCAAATCTTGAATAAAAATAACTTACAGTATCGTACTGACCAGAATTAGCATTATACATTATCCTTGAATATTCATCGTAATACGAAAATTTTTCCTCCCCAAAATCAGGACGATACATAAAATTTATACTTGGAGATAATACATGTCTCACAGCCTTGAGGTTTTTGCCTCTAAATTGAAATGTACCATATATTTGAGTATTCCAATTTAACGAAGTTGAGTAATCATAAACTCTACTAAAGCTATTATCATAAATATTACTTATATATCCATCAGTTGCTTGTGGATCTTGCGGATTATTATAAATCCATTGCTTTTGCAGTGAGCGAAAATACCAACGCTCGTTATAATTGAAAGATGGAGTAAGTGTTGTATGTTTTAAAAATTTTATTGATGTACTAACAGGAATTCTATGTGAAATTCCATTTCTAAGATTATCCATAGTAATATTAAACAGAGAATCCTCATGTGCCCTAACCTGATTTGTCATATTCATAGAATAGTTAAAGCCGATTTTCTCATACCATTTTGTAGCGCCTACTGCTGTTTTACGTTTAAGTGGGAATATTCTTATTGTTGATAGAGAAATATCCGGCAAAGTTAAATCAACAGATCCATCTCTATTATTTTGGGTATGACGCAGAGCTGCAGTAAAACTGAAAGGGGTATTTGGCATGCTGTTACTATATGAAATACTGGACTGCTTTGTATTAGTCATATAATTATTAGCATTATACGAATTCCACCTGTCGAAACCACTGCTGCTCATGTTCACATCGGCAGAGAAACTTGAATTAGGTCTTGCTTTTGGATCTTGCTGAAACCTCCATCTAAAAGAATAAAGACTTTGGCTTGAGTAATTATCAATTCCTCGATAACCAAAAACGTTTTTATTATATTGCAAATTCACATTACCACTATATTTATATCTTACTTTATAATTTGACTGCAACTGTAAACCCCAAGACCCCCTTGAATATATATCCCCTAAAACATGTAAATCGTATTGATCGCTCAATGCAAAATAATAGCCCCCATTACGAAGAAAAAATCCTCGGTTATCCTCTTCTCCAAACTCAGGTATTACGACTCCTGACGAACCTCCTTGAGTATTTGGAAAGAATACAAAGGGCAGTCCTAATGGTGTTGGAATATCTTCAACTACTAAATAAACAGGACCTGAAACAATTTTATCATTTGGGATGACTACTGCTCTGCTTATTTTGAAATAATAATGAGGATGGTCTAAATCACAAGTCGTAAATTTACCATCTATAATATGAATATGTTTATTTGCATGCATTTTTGTTTTTCCTCCGTGCAAGAAACTATCTTCAAATTTTGTAATTACTTGCTTAATAATCCCTTTTTTTGTATCGAAATTATAACGAATTGTGTCTGCCTTGAATTCCTCTTCTCCTTCTTTAAAAATAGGCTTACCAACTACTGTTCCATTTTCAAGACTTAATCCATATGCAAGAATCTCATTTGTATTAATATCTAACTGAATAAAATCAGCCCATAACTCTATATTCTCATATACGACATATGCACTCCCATAAAGAAATATTTTTTGCATTTTCATGTCTATAAGCATTGAGTCTGCAGCTTGATAATCAACAGGAACGTCAAACTGCACACTCGGCTCTGATTTTTTATCAACCAATGGAATTGTATCAACATTAACAGAATTTATGATTGTATCAGGGATGAAAGAATGATTAAGACATGTATGTATAATGGCATGATGATTGTTTGCACTTAAATTAAAAAATGCGAGTATCAAGACAAACAATAATAATTGCAATCTAATAATTTTTTTAAACAATATGAAAGTATTATTTTTGTCCAAGTATAAACAAATTAAAAGCCAAAACTAATCAAAAAAAATGTTTCAGCATAAGACAATTTTAATAATGAATAGAAATTGTAAAATATTGTGTGTATTAATTTCTTTTCTGATAGTTTTTTCAGGTTTAAGTTTTTCTCAAAGTAGCTCAAATCCAAAAATTAGGACAGTAGTTATCGACCCAGGTCATGGCGGTAGAGATCCTGGCGCAGTCGGAAAGTTTTCATTTGAAAAAGATATAGTTTTAGCAATTGCACTAAAATTAAAAGATAAAATAGAAGCCAATCATAAAGATGTGAAAGTTATTCTTACTCGTGACAAAGATGTATTTCTCGAACTTTTCAAGCGTGCTGAAATTGCAAATAAAGCAAATGCAGACTTGTTCATTTCAATACATATCAATGCTTCCTCAAATCCCAAAGCCCATGGAACGGAAACATTTGTGATGGGTTTGCATAAAAATGCAGGGAATCTTGAAGTTGCCAAACTTGAGAACTCTGTGATTTTAAAAGAAGACGACTATGAGGACAAATATGGAGGTTTTGATCCAAATGACCCCGAAAGTCAAATTATTTTTTCCTTGTTTCAAAATGCCCATCTTCATCAGAGTTTATTTATGGCACAACTAACTCAGGACAATTTCTCAAATAATCTAAAACTTTTTAACAGAGGTGTTAAACAGGCAGGGTTTCTTGTATTATGGAAAACAGCAATGCCTAGTATTTTGGTAGAAGCTGGTTTTATATCAAATCCAGCAGAAGAAGAATATATTAATACCAAAGAAGGTCAAGAAAAAATTACTTTATCAATTTATCAAGCATTTGCAAAGTACAAAAAATATTATGAGGATGATGAACTTGAACCTGAAATAAAAAAAGAAGCTACAACTATTAAGGAACCTGTAATTGAAACTGTCATACCGAAACTAAATGCTGATACGATTTCAGTTTTAATAGAAAAACCGGACTCTAAACTTGAAAAAATTACTATGCCCGCCTCTACAAATAACATAGTTTTTAAAGTTCAAATATCCACATCGACAAAAAAAATAGAAATAATCCCTAAAAATTTCAAAGGATATGAAAATGTTGAAGTATATTTGCTTAATGATATTTATCGTTATACTATAGGTTCAGATTCAGATTTTGATAAAGTAAATGCATTACAAAAAGAATTAAGGAAAGATTTTCCAGATTGTTTTGTTATTGCATTTAAGAATGGAGAGAGATATGATGTGAACCAGGCAAGACGAGAAATGAAAAAATGAAGAAAAAAAAACTAAAATATATATTAGTCGGACTTTTCGGTGTAATTGTTTTAATAGCATCATACTGGGGATTTAATTATCTCAAAGGAACTAATCTCTTTAAGAAAACTAATACATTTTATGTTATTTATGACCGAATTGATGGTCTTAATACTTCCGCACCAATTACTGTAAATGGTTTTAAAGTTGGACAAGTTGGCAATATTGAATTGCTGCCAGGGAATCAAGGATTATTAAAAATCACTATTAGTATTGGAGATGAAATAAAAATCCCTGTAGGTAGTGTTGCAAGAATATACAGTATGGACCTAATGGGATCCAAAGGGATTGAAATGATTTTTAGTGAATCTCAAGACTTTCATAAATCAGAAGACACTCTAGTTGCAGACATTGAAAAAAGTCTCAAAGAAGAGGTAAATCTACAAATGCTCCCATTAAAGAATCAGGCAGAGGATCTTATGGCTGAAATCCAAAAAGCGATAGAGATTATTACTTATATATTTAACCCAGAAACAAGGGATAATCTAGAAAAGTCTTTTGAAAGTATTAAAAACACATTTTACCATCTCGAATCATCTGCGGGTAGTCTTGAATATATGATAGAAGGAGAAAGTTCAAAAATTAATGCGATTCTCACTAATGTTGCCTCAATCACCGATAATTTGGCAAAAAACAACAGACAAATAACTAACATTTTAAAAAATATATCAACTGTTTCCGATTCACTTGCTGCAGCAGACTTTGTCACAACGATTAATAGTGCAACTATAGCTATAGCTTCATTTAATGATATTCTTGATAAAATTAATAATGGAGAAGGCTCATTAGGACAATTGGTCAACGACGATAAACTATATGAAGATTTGGACAATGCTGCTAAAAGCCTCGACAAGCTTTTGATTGATTTGAGAATAAACCCCAAAAAATATGTAAACTTTAGTTTAATGAACTTTGGCAGGACAATTAATGTTACCGATGAAAGTGAGTTAAGTAAGAAAGATTTGCGTAAATTAGAGAGACAAAGAGAAAAGGATGAAAAAACTCATGATAAAAATTTAAAAAAGGATGAGAAAAAAGAAAATAAAGACCAATCCTACTACATTGATTCAGATTATAAAACTAATAATGGGTTAGTTTATTTTATGATTCAAATAAAATCAGGAAAGAACAAAATGAATACAGATTCACCTGATTTTAAGAATCATACAGATATTACTGAGTTTCAACATAACGGTTTTTATAAGTATCTTACCGGCTTGCATTATGACAGTAACCAAACCCCAATATTACTTGAAATGATTCGTAAAGATTTTCCAGATGCATTCCCTGTTGCATTTCGAGACAGTGAATTGTTGACCTATACACAAGGCAAAAAACTGGAAAGCAGCAATTAATTTCTCTTTACTTATTATAAGCATGCTTATAAACATTTTTGCATTTATGTCTTTTTTTTACTAAATTAGCAATATTAATTTATAGAATTCTCAACTTATGAAAAAAATGTTTTTCACAATTCTATTGATTTGTTTTTGCGTTGGGGTTTTCAGTCAACACACATTACTTTTTAATATACCTCCCTGCCCTCATTCTACTAAAATATCAATTTCAGATAATCACGAGGATGCAATAATTCTTTATCCAAATCCTGCATGTGATATTATAGAAATTTCCATCACAAAGTTTTTGGAAATAAACAGTAATTTTATTTCGGAAGTCTATGATATAAAAGGTAAGGTTCTATTAAAACAAAAGATACAAGCTGAGGAAAAAACAGATTCATATTTGATTAGAATTAATATTGAAAAACTAGACAAAGGAATACATTTTATCAGAATAATATCTAATAACCAAATATTTAGAAGTTATAGTTTTATAAAAATTTAGTACTTAAACTTTATGAGAAAAAACTTTAAAATATTTTTTTGCTCCCTATTTTATTTTCTGACCATAAGCTCTGTATCCAATTCTCAGGTATATTGCACAGGAGATTCAATTAATTTAACGGCAGTTGATTATATAACTGGAGATTTACAATGGCAATATTCATACAATAATTTTGACTGGAATGACATACAAGGCGCAAATTCTCAAACCTACATGTTTTATCCTACAGTAGAGGTGTATCTAAGATTGAAAATACTTGACGAGCATTGTCTTCCAGCATATTTCACAAATTCAAAACATATCATTATTACACAGAATGCAACTATAGCAAATGCAGGAAATAATCAATTAAATATTCCAGGAACAAATACTCAACTCGAGGGGAATTATCCTGCAATTGGAACAGGGACTTGGTCTATACTAGCTGGTATAAATGGAGTTATCGAAGATATGTATGACAATACTTCAGTTTTTTCAGGTTTACCTGGGGAAACATATATTTTAAGATGGGTAATATATAACGCTTGTTCATACACTTTTGATGAAGTTTCAATCAGTTTTGCACCGGAAAGTTTTATTTGTGGGAGCATTCTTACTGACCCTAGAGATAATAAACAATATTCAACTGTTCAAATCGGAACTCAATGCTGGATGGCAGAAAATCTCAATATTGGAGTAATGATAAACGGGAATAGCGACCCAACAAACAATAATATTATTGAAAAATACTGCTATGGAAATAATGAAAACAATTGCAACACATATGGCGGACTTTATTCTTGGGATGAAATGATGCAATATTCAACTGGAGAGAGCATACAGGGAATTTGTCCTCCTGGATGGCACATTCCAAGTGATGAAGAAATAAAAGTTCTTGAAATAGAACTTGGAATGACTCCTGAACAAGCTAATATTAACAATAATTGGAGAGGACAAGGAGTTGGGACAGAAATGATTATTGGAGGCAATTCAGGTTTCAATATGTTATTTGGGGGAGCTAGAAACGGAACAGGTGGTTGGATGTATATAGAGGGTAGTGAACCGTATGAATTTGGCTACTTATACACTACAACCGAACATCTAACAGAAAATTCAAAAGCATTTCGTAGATGTTTAATGTCATCCAATACAAGTGTTGGAAGATATGATACCTTCCAAAAAACATACAGTTTCTCAGTAAGATGCTTAAAAGACTAAAAATGAATGAAAATATTTGGATATTAAGATTGCTAATATGCGTTGTACTGATTTTAGCAGCCTTTAATTCATGCAAACCTAATGAGGAAGAGGAAGAATTCTTTCCATCATGTGGCACAATAATCGACCAAAGAAATGGACATCAGTATGAAACAGTTCAGATCGGCAATCAATGCTGGATGGCAAAAAATCTCAATATTGGAATAATGATTGATGCAAATATTGACCAAACCGACAATGATACAATAGAGAAATACTGCTATAATAATGACCCTGCAAATTGCGATAAATTTGGAGCTCTATACCAATGGAACGAATTAATGCAATACAGCACTACTGAACAAAGCCGGGGTATTTGCCCCGAAGGATGGCATGTACCATCTGACAGTGACTGGAAAGAACTTGAAATGGCTTTGGGAATGCCTCAAAACGATGCTAATAAAGATAATGCATGGCGGGGACATGGTGTTGGAGCAGCATTAAAATCAGGAGGAAAAACCGGTTTTGACGCACTATTTGCAGGGCAAAGATCATCTACTGCGTCATTTGCTCAAATAGAGGGGGGCGAATTGGAGTTTTCTTATTTCCATACCTCCAGCGAAGCCGAGATAAGCTATTTCTCATGGAGAAGATGTCTCCGCAGAGATTATTCAAGCATTGGAAGATTTAATACTTTTTCGAAAAATAATGGTTTTTCGTTAAGATGCGTAAAATATATAATTGATTAAAAAACTTTATAAATAGTGAATTATGAAAAATATGTACAAATCAGCGATTATGGTGTTAATGCTATTAGGCATTTGTTTCTATGCCTGCGACGATAAAGATGATCTGCCAAACGGCGACATAAATAATGAAGAACCAATACCTCTAGTTTTTGATTCGCTAACAGCTGATAATGACACGATTCTTGCAGGTGAAGCCGTTGAGATTACAGCTATAGCTTCGGGAAAAAACATTAAATATGCATGGAATACTACCTCTGGAAATTTGCTTGGCAGTGGAGCTACGATTACCTTAACAACGCCTCCTTGCATTCCTGACGAAATTACAGTTAGCTGTACAGTAAGCGATGATTATGATGAGTCCGAATCAAAATCTGCAGTTATAATAGTTCAATAAAGACTATCAAATGAGAAATTGCATCTGCTTAATAATAATTCTTACGCTTACAATTTCTGCTCAGAAATTAAGTGCACAGTGCTTTGCTTCTCCCGGAAATCCTATTGCAGGGAGTTCTAATCTGGGAGTTTTAGATAAAGGCATTACCCGCGTAATTAGTTTCTATCAGTATAGTTTGTTAGACAAATATATGCAGGGAAACTCTGTCATTGAATATAACTTATCCTCTGCCTTATTACATGCAAACTATAATTATACAGGAATAAGCATGGGGTATGGACTAACCGGAAGGTTTACAATGGAGCTTGAAACAGGGTATTTTATCAATAAAACTCAAATCTATAAAAATCCGGATTTCCCAAAAGAAAGAGGTTATGGTTTCTCCAATCTTGTGCTTTCCGGCAAATACAATATATACCGAAACTGGCATAAAAATATTGAATTTTCGCTAGCTGCAGGAGCAAAAATCCCATCAAGGACAAGCCCACTAATTGTTGACGGAGTGCCATTATCAATAGATGTTCAACCTTCAACCGGAAACTTTGGGGCGGTATTTCAATCTTTTTTTGTTAAAGAATTCGATAAACAAAGTGCCAGAATAATTCTTATCAACAGATTTGAAACTAATTTCACAGAAAGCCAAAACGGCTACAAGTTCGTAGATGCAATTACAAACTCCCTATTTTTATCCAAACACCTTGCAAACAGATGGACAGAATTAACAAAAGACATTACGATCATTGCCCAACTAAGACATGAATATGTGAAGCCATATTTGCTTAATGGTAATGTTGAAAATCATCGTTCGGGATATAACTCACTGTATATCTCTCCGCAAATAAACTATAATCTTAATATGGTTTGGAATTTTTCATTTATTTACGATATTCCTCTAATTCAGTTTTATAATGGCACTCAACTTGCGCATAGCAAAGCTATCAGTATAAGTATATCTAGAGATTTCGGATTCGGTCTTTAAGAATATTTTAATCAATAATATTTTTATTATATAATCATATAAACAATAAATAGCCGTTTAATATCTTAATTATTACTTTTTATATTATATTTGCATAGATTAATATAATTATTTATCCGGCAATATACACCAATTAACCATTTTTTTCTAGTAGGATTCAGGGATAATTAAATGTAAGTTGAATACAATTAACTCAATTATATGTATGTCTATACTAAAAGAAAATAGAATGTGTCCGCTCTGCAATAAGAACAGAGGAATTCATTTCACTACTTATAACTATTGCGATGTTTTAAAATGTCCTGATTGCACAATGATTTATATTAATCTTCCTGAAAAACTTGCTCTAATACATAATGTTTATCAAGAAGATGTTTTATTACATTACTACCATAACGAACCCAAGTATACCATAGCATATTATGACAATTTAATCCAAGGCATTAATAAGTATTTAAAAAAAACTGCAAGCATATTAGAATTTGGGTGTGGATCTGGTATGCTAATGCGGAGGGCTAGAAGATTTGGAAATAAGATTAAAGGCATTGACTATTCGCCGTATGCAGCCAAAGCAAAAGAATTATTTGGACTCGATATTGATATTATGGATATTAACAATTGCAGTCCTATTGGAGAAAAATATGATTGTGTTATATCCCATGCAACGTATGAGCATTTATTTAACCCTGTTCAAATAACACAGAAATTACAAAAATATTTAAGGACTGGTGGCTTACTAATATTATCAGGAATCCCTAATAGTGCTCATTTTAGGATTAAGTACTTAAAAGATTTTAGCAGTAATGACCCACTTGAACATATCAATTATTTTGATAAAAAAACTATTAAAGCACTCTTAACCAACTCAGATATAAAGCCTGTATTAATAAAAACTTATGGTTTTGATATTTGGAGGTATATAGAGTATTTTGATAAAATTAAAAATAATAATATTGAATCCCCTACCAAAAAAATGATAAATAAAACTGAAGAAAGAATGCATTCTCTTGAATCGAAAGATCCAAATAAACTTTGCCGTTTTCTGAGTAAGCTTTATTCTGCACCAGGGGTCTCTATATTGGGGAAGAGTCTAGAAGCTTGGGGAGTTAAAGAATAAAAGCAGGCAACAATATTTGCTACCTGCTTTTCCAACTTCACAAATCTTAAACTATTAACCAAAACCAAGATTAGATTAACTAATCAACATGAAAAACAAACTACTATTTATCTATAATCATTAATTATTTTTTCTACATCCTCTGGCGCAACCCTACCATAAGTTTTTTCACCTACCATCAGCACCGGAGCTAAACCGCAGGCACCAACACAACGCAAACAACTTAAAGAGAATTTTCCATCAGCTGATGTTTCTCCAACTTCAAGTTTAAGGCTTTTCTTCAATTCGGCAAGAATTTTATCTGCACCTCTTACGTAACATGCTGTTCCTGTGCATAAAGACACAGGAAATTCTCCTTTAGGAGTCATAGTATAAAAGGAGTAAAAACTTACAACACCAAAAACCTTGGCTACTGACACATTCAAATTTGCGGCAACTACTTCCTGAACCTCAGCAGGTAGATATCCAAAATGTTCCTGACACTCGTGTAGTACATTTTTCAATTCTCCGGGATCATTATTAAATTCATCACAAAATTCCTTAATTTTTGCGAAATCGGCTTCTTTGAGCTTTATGTTTATGCTTGACATATTAACTATCTTTTAAAATTAATCAATAAATATTTTTTTCTTTTTATCAAAATACTTTGTGTGTAACAAATGATGAGCTTTTTCACTCATTGGTTTTCCGAGAAAGTCTTCATATAATTTTATTATCTCTGGATTTTCATGTGATTTACGGATTGGCTTACCTCTATCT
>OBJA01000428.1_pt1 | contig 37320 bp, 29 predicted proteins | sample 1519751 | NCBI WGS metagenome assembly OBJA01 (sample SAMEA3881238, study PRJEB22517) | soil metagenome | biome: lake sediment; feature: soda lake sediment; material: sediment, water from around vicinity | place: India | collected 2013-12-23 | depth 3 m
GTGCCCGAGATTCAATCAGACGATATAGTACCCGGAGGAGCTGGAGTACGCGCACAGGCTTGCAGCAAAAACGGAGGATTAGTGGACGATTTCCTGATTGTTGAGGATAAGTTTACGCTGAACGTACTGAATGCCCCTTCTCCGGCAGCTACCGCTTCATTGGCAATTGGAGATTCCCTTGCCGAAAAAATCAGGGCTAAGCTCAATCTAAAGATTTCTGCTGCCAAAGAACCTCAGCTGGCATAATACACCCCATTTATTGACTAACGTATTGATATATGATATTTACTGAAACAAAATTAAAAGGTGCATTTATTATTGAAATCAAACAACTTACCGATGAACGTGGTTTTTTTGGCCGTTCATGGTGCAAACGGGAAATGGAAGAACACGGGCTGAATGGGAATGTTGTTCAGGCAAATACATCTTTCAGCAAGGTGAAAGGAACTTTCCGGGGCTTTCATTATCAAAAGCATCCCGATGAAGAGACCAAAATAATCCGCTGCACGAAAGGTGCTATTTATGATGTAATAATCGATCTAAGAAAAGATTCTCCTACTTATATGGAATGGATCGGGGTTGAATTAACTGAACACAACTACAGGATGGTGTATGTGCCTGAAAATTTTGCACATGGGTTTCTCACCCTTACGGATAATGCCGAAGTATATTATCTGGTAACAAATTACTACACGCCCCAGGCAGAAGTAGGAATTCGATACAATGACCCGGTATTGAATATACACTGGCCGGTACCGGTAAATGTTGTATCGGAAAAAGACAAGTCCCACCCCAATTTCAGAACTTAAAAACCATATCGAATGATTATAGTTGACACCGCATTGCAAAAAAGACAAAATGAAAACAATCCCATCCGCGTAGGTATGATCGGAGCGGGATTTATGGGACGAGGAATCGCCATGCAGATTATAAATTCTACACCGGGCATGGAATTGGTGGCAATTGCAAACCGTTCTCTTATAAATGCTCAAAAAGCATACACGGCTGCAGGAATTGAAAAACCATTAATTGTAGAAAACCTTATTGATCTGGAGGATAATATCGCTAAAAAGAAATATTCCATTACTGATAATCCGGACCTGGTGTGTATTGCCGACCAAATTGATGCCATTATTGAAGTAACCGGGACAGTAGAAGAAAGTGCAGGTTACCTGTTAAAGGCTTTCGAACATAAGAAGCATGTAATACTGATGAATGCCGAGGTAGACGGAACGATTGGGCCAATACTTAAAAAGAAGGCTGATGAAGCTGGTGTAGTTTATACTTCAGCCGACGGAGACCAACCTGCGGTGGAAATGAATCTTTACCGTTTCGTTAAGTCAATTGGTGTCAAACCTGTAATGTGTGGCAATATTAAAGGATTACATGATCCCTACAGAAATCCCACGACACAAAAAAGCTTTGCCCAAAAATGGGGGCAAAACCCTGCAATGGTGACTTCATTTGCTGATGGTACAAAAATTTCATTTGAGCAAGCTATAGTGGCAAACGGTACCGGCATGCAAGTTGGTAAAAGAGGCATGTATGGACCGCAGGTTCCACAGGGAACGATACTGGAAGAAGCAATTCACGAACTGTTTCCTATTGAACAGCTGTTAAACGGACCCGGATTAGTGGATTATGTTGTTGGCGCCTTACCTTCTCCTGGGGTTTTTGTTATAGGAACACACGATGATCCCGTGCAACGGCATTATTTAAACCTGTATAAACTTGGAAAAGGACCGCTCTACTTGTTTTATACTCCCTACCATCTTTGTCATTTCGAAACACCGCAAACAGTGGCACGTGCGGTATTGTTCGATGATGCTGCCCTAACTCCCGCTGGCCCGCCAGTGGTTGAGGTAATTGCAACAGCAAAAACCAACCTGAAAGCTAACTCCACCCTTGACGGATTGGGCTATTATTCCACATACGGGCTTTGTGAAAACTATTCCACCGCCAGAAAAGAAAATCTTTTGCCAATTGGGATTGCAAAAGGTTGTGTACTGAAAAACGATATTCCCAAAGATCATGTTCTGACATTCGACGATGTTTATTTACCCACGGAACAGGAATCTTATAAGTTGCTGATTGAACAATATAATTTATTTCCAACTGATATTATTGAAAAAAGCATAGCCATTTAAGAACAGAATAAGAAGCATAAAAGCATTTAGTAACCCTAAAAAAAGAAACAATGAAGATTTTAATTATTGGAAACATGGGCTATGTTGGCCCGGCTGCAGTTAAACAACTAAGAGAAACATATCATGATGCTGAACTGATAGGTTTTGATATTGGTTATTTTGCAAATCATTTAACGCATTCCAATGTTCTGCCCGAAGTACGGCTGAACAGCCAGATAATTGGGGATGTGCGTCAATTCCCAGCAGGCATACTTGAAGGCATAGATGCCATTGTATATCTGGCAGCCATTTCGAATGATCCAATGGGTGCGGTATATGAAGAAGTTACAATGGATGTTAATTATCGATCAGCCGTACGAATTGCAGGGCTTGCCAGGGCAGCAGGTGTTAAGTCCTTTGTCTATGCATCCAGTTGCAGCATTTATGGAGCTGCCGATGATTACCCAAAAACTGAAAACGATGCTTTATCTCCATTGACAGCGTATGCCAAATCGAAAGTGGCAGCAGAGATTGGGCTGGCAAAACTGGCCTCAAAAGATTTTACTGTAACCTGTTTGCGGTTTGCAACAGCATGTGGCATGAGTAACCGGTTGCGTCTTGATCTTGTTTTGAATGATTTTGTTGCTGGTGCAATCGTTTCAAAAGAGATTAACATATTGAGTGACGGAACTCCCTGGAGACCACTCATTAACGTTATGGACATGGCACTGGCCCTGGAATGGGGGGTTGGTCGTAAGGCAGCCAATGGGGGGGAATACCTTGTTGTGAACACCGGCACCAGCTCCTGGAACTATCAGGTTAAGGATCTGGCTTTGGCAGTAAGTAAAGTCGTTCCAGGCTGCAAAGTAACTATTAAGACTGATGCACCACCAGATAAACGCTCTTATAAAGTGAATTTCGATTTGTACAAAAAGCTGGCTCCCAATCATCAACCTCAGCATGATTTGCATGCCACCATTAAGGAACTTTACGATTCAATCAGCGGAATGAGATTGTCAGATACAAACTTCCGGGATTCCAATTTTATGCGGTTAAAAATTCTGGCCAGCCTTAGAGAGAAAGGTATCCTGGACGAAAATTTATCATGGGTGTGGACAAAATCAAAATCAAAATCTGCACCAACAACCATGGCAAAAGAAATTGCATAATGTGATAATTCCTATCTTTTTGTGAGAACTTTTCATTTGAATCATCAAATGAAAAGTTCCCGTTATAACTTATTGAAATATTTGAACTACAAATATGAAATGTACAAATTGCCAAAATTCCGAAACCGAACCATTTTTTGTCTTAAAAAATGCCCCTGTTCAAAGTATTGTGACAATTAAATCTTATGAAGATGCCATAGCTGTTCCCAAGAAGGATTTAACACTTACTTTCTGCAAAAACTGCGGCTTCATTTTCAACAGCACTTTCGATACGACCCTGGATATGTATACCAAGGGGTATGAAGATCAACAGGGTTTTTCGGGTACCTGGATGAAATTCATTACCGGTTTTACAGAAAGGTTTATCGATAAATACGGGATCCGGAATAAGAATATTATTGAGATCGGATGCGGGAAAGGCGATTTTCTTCAAATTATCTGCAAATTAGGAAACAATCAGGGCATAGGTATTGATCCGGCATACGTACCGGGAAGATTGGAAGAAAATCCGAGCTTACGCTTCATCAGAGAATTTTATACAGAATCGCATGGTGATTTGCCCGCTGATGTCATAGTGTGCAGGCATACAATGGAACACATCCACGATAACAGCACCTTTGTAAAAACGATCAGAAAAGCGATCCAAAAAAATCCTGATGTAATTGTCTTAATTGAAGTTCCAAGTATTGTAAGGATACTTAAAATAAATGCATTCTGGGATATATTCTATGAACATTGTTCCTACTTCAGTCCCGGATCACTGGCACGTCTCTTCAGATGGAACCAGTTTGAGATATTGGATAATTATCTGGAGTACGACAATCAGTATCTGTTCCTTGAGGCCAAACCTTCAGTTGAACACCAGGAAACATCTCATCCGGCGGAAGAGCCGGTAGAGGAATTAAAAAAGTATGTGGATCAGTTTGTAGTGACTGTAAATGAGGAACTGGATAAGTGGAGAACAAGGCTTCAAAAAATGAAGAAAGACAATAAAAAGGTTGTTGTCTGGGGGGGAGGCTCAAAATCAGTAGGATTTCTCACCCACTTTCACGATCTGAACGTAGTTGAACATGTTGTCGACATTAACCCCCATATGCAGGGAAACTATATACCTGGCATAGGGATTCAATATGTTCCACCTGCATTTCTTAAGACTTACCGCCCTGACACTGTAATAATTATGAATGGAGTTTATGAAAAAGAGATTGAAAAAATGCTCTTTGAAATGAACCTGAAGCCAGAATTAATAAGTCTGTAATAAAAAACAAAGCAATATGGCTAAAGTAGCAGAAATAATACGGTTTTATTCACTGGATGAGATTATGGATTTCATTGACAATGGAGGCGAATACCCTCTTCATCATGTCTGGTGCTATGATAAAATAAAACAAAGCGGCATACCTGTGGAATGCATAGAATATGACAAAAATAGCAGATTGAACAAATTGGGAACAAAAGTGTGGATTGATAATCTGCAGCAACAAATCAATCTGCTCCGAAAATCAAAAGAGTACGATTTAATCTATGCTCCATTTATTGCTGATGTTTTTATGCTTGCCTTACTAAAAGCAGTTGGATTATATAAAAAACCAATCTTTGCTTTAGCACTCGATACGCATATTCCATTTAAAAAAAGCTTTTTAAAAAATTTAAGGCAAAAAATTCAACGGACAATCTATAAGAATGGAGTTGATTCAATACTATTTTTCAATGAAAGCATTTATCGTGAAAGTAAGGCCTATGGCCCCTTAAGCAAAAATGAATCGTTAACAGAATGGGGAGTTGATCTGGACTTCTTCTCAGAATTTGTAAAAAAACAAACACAGCCTCCTACCCTCGACTTCATATATTCAACCGGGGGAACCAACCGGGATTTTAAGACCCTGATTAAAGCTTTCAATGACATAGACTTTAATCTTAAAATCACAACTAAGCGGGATGAAGGCTTGGATAATTTTATTTCTTCCAATATTTATATCGATCAATCGGTAAAACCTGGATTACACTCGGTTGGATTGATCCGTAAAGAATATTACAACTCGCTTGCAGTAGCAATTTCCCTGCAAAATACCGGCCAGTTATGGCCAGTTGGAATAACTGTTATTATGGAAGCCCTGGCTATGGCAAAACCAATTATCTCAACTGTGAATAAAATGTATCCTTTTGATCTGGAAAAGGAAAAAATTGGTTTTTATGTTGATTATAATGATGTACAGGGATGGAAAGACCGTGTAAATTATATGATTGAAAATCCCGATGAGGCCAGGGAGATGGGAGAAAGAGGCCTTTATTTATGCAGGAAGAAATATAATTACCAGTTATTTTCAAAAAATGTAATTAAAACTATCACAAAAAATAAATTCATGAAACAAGACAATATAAATAAAAAGAATTCAGTCTCGGCGGCAGCATTTTAACTTGTATCGATGAATCAAATAAAAGTCAGGTAATCCTGAAAGTAAGAATTTTAAACTTGTTTTCAATAGAGCTAAGTGGACAATTTAACTCCGGAATACATGTTTTTGCCTTTTAGCATAATAAGTTTTTATGAAGGAGAAGAACCTACGGGAAAAAACAATAACTGGATTTAAATGGTCATTTATCGATAATGTAGGTAAATACGGAGGCCAATTTGTAGTAGGGATAATATTAACCCGGCTTTTAACCCCTGAAGATTTTGGATTGGTGGGGATGATTACCATCTTTATAGTGATTGGTCAATCATTAACGAACAGTGGATTTGGGCAGGCGTTGATTCAAAAAAAAAATGCCGATGACATAGATTTTTCTACAGTATATTACTTTAACATATTTGCCAGTATTATAATATACCTGATTGTATTTTTCGGTGCCCCGTTAATTGCCGATTTTTACAACCAGCCACAATTAATCCCTTTAACAAAAATAATAAGCCTGGCATTTGTAATTGATGCATTTGGAAGAATAAACCAGGTTTACCTTGAAAAGCATTTAGATTTTAAATCCCCTTCCATTATTGGTGTAGTCAGTGTAGCTGTATCGGGATCAATCAGCATTACGCTGGCTTATCTTGGGTTTGGTGTCTGGGCACTTGTTGCAAATACATTAATCAGAAGTTTTATGACCACCATCCTGCTTTGGGTGGTCAGTAACTGGAGGCCTTTATTTGTATTTAGCTCCAGGTCATTAAAATCACTTTTTGTATTTGGATCAAAAATACTGGTTGCTGGTTTAATGCAATCAATATTTCAGAATATTTACTATCTGATTATAGGCCGATTTTTCAGTGCCCAAAGTCTAGGATATTTTACACGGGCAGTTCAATTCAGGGATATGCCGGTTAACACATTGACGGTTATCATACAAAAGGTAACCTTTCCGGTATTTTCCACAATTCAGGATAACGATGAAAAATTGGTACCAGGCTACACGAAGGCGATCAGAATGCTTTCAGCAGTGGTGTTTCCCTTCCTGGTAATAATATTCATTACTTCAAAACCACTTATTGAAATAGTTTTGGGAGAGGTTTGGCTTCCAGTTGTTCCCTACTTGAAAGTTATGGTTTTATATGGCTGGATACAGGTGATATATACAATAAACAATCAAATTATTACGGTTAAAGGCAGAAGTGATTATTATCTGCAAATACAGATAATTGACAAGGTTTTAATTGTGTCCTCCATTTTACTGACCTACAAATATGGCATAATGGCAATGATCTATGGAAACATGGCAGCCACAATCATAACATTCCTGGTTGGGTCGGGTTATCTAAAAAGGGTTATTCATATAACATTGATCTATCAGCTAAAACAAATCTCTCCTTTCTTTTTTAGTGCAACTGCAATGTTACTTTCAAGTATTCCACTTTCAATCTATATAGAAAATGAAATAGGATATCTATTATCCAGTTTAACAGTGAGTTTGATTGTTTATGTTGTCCTTATGTGGATTATGAAGGTAAAGGAATTAAATCAGGTGATGGATTATTCCCTGAAGTTTAAAAACCAGATATTTAAAAAATAATGCAGAAACTAGATACGGTTTTTATTCTTGGTGTCAATGGTTTTCCACATGGTACAGCAAGAATAGAAAAACTCAAACTAATTGGAAAGTCACTTGTTCAACAAAATATAAAAGTAGTACTCATTGGAACAGAATGGGGGGTATTTAATAAGGGAGAAATCCCGGCAAAAGGAAATATCGAAGGTATAAATTACATATACACCAGCGGGATAACCCATCGCCCCGATTCATTTTTGGTCCGCAGATGGGTAAAATTTTACGGGAAGCTAAAAGAACTGATATACGTGTCGCAAAACAAATGCGATGCTGCCGTTGTAAGCATTATATCCGGCATGTTTTTCCCCTTGTTTGGCTACTGGATTCTTTCGCGGCTATTTGGATTTAAAATCTTTTATCCGCATCATGAAGAACCTGAAGTTACATTAAACAGCAAAAGTTTTTACGATCGACTAAATTTATTCTTATTCAACAAATTTGCCTGGAAGATGCTTAATGGCGCCTTCCCTATCAGCAACTATCTGGCAGATAAGATTAACAAAAAAAATCCTGATCTGCCTGTTCTGCGAGTGCCGGCATTGGTTGATTTTGAGATTTTTGATAAAGTCAGAAAAAACCCAAAAGTTACTGCCGGGAAATATTTTATGTACTGTGGATCAATTGCCTATTTCGAAGTAATTAAATTTGTAATAAGGGCTTTTGAGCTGCTTCAGGACGCACCATACGATCTTCAACTGGTCATATCGGGAGAGGAGAAAAAGAAAAAAAAACTATACAAGAGAATTAAAAATTCGTCAAAATCGGATAAAATTTTTATTCATGGATATCTGGATTATGAGGTGCTGGTACAAAAATACATACAAGCCAGCGGATTAATCATACCTATGAGAAGTACCATCCAGGATATTGCGCGTTTACCTCATAAATTCGGAGAATATACCGCCAGTGGGAATGTTATTATAACAAACAGAGTGGGAGATATTCCAGAATATTTTAAGCATATGGAAAATGCTCTTCTGGCTGAAAAGTACGATGAAAAAGAATTTGCCGAGAATATGAATTTCGTTGTTCAGCACCCGGATAAGGCCCAGGAAATAGGACGGTCGGGATATCAGACAGGACTACAATCATTCAACTACAAGTCGTATGGATATCCAATTCAAAAATTCATGGAGGTGAACTAGATGGAAAGCAAAAACATACCTGTCAAGGATAGAAGCATCGTAATTACAGAGTATGCTGTAGTTTCATTAATTATCTTCTTTGCTGGAAGTGCAAGTGTATTTGCAAGATCTTTTGAAACCTGGACCAATATCTTTGGATTGATTATCCCTGTTGTCGCAGTTGCTGTTCTTGGATGGATTAAAAAAGTTCATTTTAATCAAAGATACCTCCTGCTCATGATTGGGTATCTTCTTTACACAGTAGCATCAACACTAAAGTTTGGTGAGTTTCATCCCCATTTTTTTGGAATCAACGTCATCAAGTTCACAATTGCATATGTAGTAATTTCCAGCCTGCGAATCCGCTTTTTTACAATTTATGAGCAGATTCTGTTTTATTTATCACTAATTGCCCTTGTTTTTTGGATATTACACAATGTTATTCCTGGTCCCTTTACTGATTTTCTTAGAAATTTTGAGGTGTTTAAACAAAATGAACCAGATGGAAGCACTGATTTCAATGCTATTGTTTATACCATCAGCAATTATGATGTTGTTTCGGATCATATCGCACGATTCGGATCTTTGGAAGTATACCGCAATTCGGGTTTTGCATGGGAGCCGGGAGCTTTTTCGGTATTCTTAAATATTGCCATTTTAATTAATCTTCTCAGAAATAAGTTTAGACTGACAAAAAACCTTCACTTATGGGTTTTCATCCTAGCACTGGGAACAACTTTTTCTACTACAGGCTACTCAATATTTATATTAATAGTGTTCTTTTATATTTATAATCAGGAATTTTCGAAAGTATTTTGGGTAGTACCTTTAGCCATATTATTCTCAGTTCTTGTATTTACCTTGCCCTTTATGTCAGATAAAATTGAAGAAAATACCGAATACAACACGAAAGAACTAATATACTACTCAATAAAATACAATACAAAATATGCCCCTCAACGTTTTGAATCGTTGTGGATTGATTATGTTGATTTTTTAAATCATCCCATTATTGGTTATGGGGGACAGGTAGAGGAACGCTGGACTAATAAGCTAGGCGCCCAAATTGCATCCATATCGGGAATTGGAAAAGTGTTAGCCCAGTTTGGTATTGTAGGATTAATATTTTTTCTTTTGAGTATTTATAAATCATCCAAACAAATTGTGAGGCTATATAACGTAAGAGGTACTGTTTTCCCTGCAATAATAATCCTGATGATTTCCATCAGTTATAATATTTTCACGATTTTATATGCCTGTTTATGGCTTTTTTATCTTTCGAGTTCATATAAATCAGAAGCCATCAGGCTCTATCTGAAATACCATCTCCTGAAGAAAACAAATGGGTAAAAAGTTCTCCGGCTGTGAAACTCAAAGATTAAAACATACTTTTATTTAAACAATTTTATCCCTAATGCCCACAAAAAAGAAAATACATAAAACAGATAATGATATAACCCTGCTTGCCTTTAGCCTTCGGCATGGTGGAGCAGAAAAGGTGTGTTTGACATTATGCAATGAATTTTCAAATAAAGATTACAAAACCGAACTTTGGATAGTCGATAATTCAGAAACAACTTTAAGCAAAAAACTAGATGATAAAGTCACTGTTTATGCACTTAATAAAAAACATGTCCGAAGCAGTTTTTTCCCATTAATAAAATTATTCATTAAACGAAAACCAAAACGTCTTTTAGTTTTTCATATTGAACTTGCAATTCTGGCCATTGTTATAAAAAGAATGTTTTTTTTAAACACAATCATCATTGTAAGAAGTATAAATACCCTATCCCAAGCTTTCAATTACCCCAAAGGGATCTGGGAAAAGTATGTTGCAAAGAAAACGATCAGATCTTTATTACAGTTTGCAGACAAAATTGTTGCCCAATCAAATGGCATGAAAAACGATCTGGTAAAATCATTTCGTATACCTCCAGATAAAATAATCACCATACATAATCCGGCAAATCTTTTTTCAGTGAATGGTCTGAAAAAAAATGTAACAAACGACCTAGATGAATTTCTATTTGTAGGAAGATTAAATCCGCAAAAAGGCTTAAAAAATCTTCTCCAGGCATTTAAACTTGCTCATGATCAAAATTCCAACATCCATCTTACAATTGTAGGTGACGGATCAGAAAAACAAAGTTTAGTGTCACTAGTAAAAAAACTTGGATTATCAAAAAAGGTTTCGTTTGAAGGATTTCAACCACAAACTCAAATCTATTATGCCAGGGCAAAAGCAACATTGCTTACCTCCTATTTTGAAGGGTTTCCAAATGTACTGGTTGAATCACTTTCTGCTGGCACGCCTGTAATATCGTTTAACTGCCCCAGCGGACCGGAAGATATAATTGAACAAGGGGTAAATGGTATTTTGGTTCCACATCTTGATGTTCCCAGTTTTGCTGAGGCAATTTTAGCAGTAGCCAACAATAAAATAACATTCAATACACATGAAATCATAGCGTCATCAAAAAGATTCTCAGTCGATATCATAGTAAAAAAATACGAACAGCTACTTTTTAATATGTAATGCAAGGCAATGTAAAATTAATCCCATTAAGAAAACAAAATGATGAAAATTATAATAACTAGTCCAAGCCTTAACCCAAATAAAAATGTAAGTGGCATTTCAGCTGTAACCGGATTTATAATCAGAAACAATCGTGAATATGAGTATCAACATTTCGAACTCGGTAAGTTTGATGAGGAGAATAGAGGTGCTGGCTGGTTTCTAAAGAATATCTTAGCGTGGGTACGTTGGTTCGTGTTGTTGGTGTTTGATTGGAAATCAATCATCCATTTTAATGTAGCCCTTACCTTCCGCTCAGCGTTAAGAGATTTACCCCTGATCATTGGTGCAAAGTTATTTAATAAAAAAATGATAATCCATTTGCATGGGGGAGAATATCTTGAAGAACAGCAGGCTCCCAAATGGGTGACATCTTTTTTGAAACTTTGTTTATCAGGTAAAAGTCCAAAAATTGTACTGAGTCAGATTGAGAGAGATCTTGTAATCAAGCGCTATAATGCCAAAAATGTGCATATCCTGCCTAACAGTGTCGACTTAACTGATGCCATGGATTATGATGGTTATAAATCTATGGAATTACCCTTAAACCTTCTTTTTATTGGCAGAATCGACAGGAACAAAGGTCTTGATTATATTTATCAGGCATTGTCATTATTACACAAAAAAATTAATTTCAGGTTTATTATGGCAGGGAGTGGGCCTGATAAAACCGAATTTGTGAAAAAATTTACTGACCTGTTAAACAGCTCCTTTGAATTTAAAGGGGTTATAGCAGGTGAAGAAAAGTTTGATGTTTTCAAAACCTGTCATATATTTCTCCTTCCTTCATTGTACGAAGGACTTCCAATTTCTTTGCTTGAAAATATGGCCTTCGGAAATGTACCTGTTGTAACCAATGTAGGATCCATAAGCACTGTAGTCATCAATGGAAAAAACGGAATTATCGTTAAAAAAGAGTCTGCAGAACAAATTGCAACAGCTATTGAAAACTTTTATTCAGATATGATTTTGCTGAAGCAAATGAGTTCAAATGCACGGCAAACAATATTCGAGAGCTTTAATCCTTTGATTTACATCCAAAAATTAAATGATATCTATCTGAAGGTAATCGAAAATAAAGAATTCAGTTCAACAACTCGCACATACAACTTTTCAATTTTAACTAAAACACAATACCTTGTTAAAATGGAATGGATCAACAAATTCTTTAATTACCTTAAAAAACATAGAATCTTATAATTCATTTACGAATCAACAATGAAAAGAGATAATGTTGATTTTATCTTTTTCACCGGTGATAATGGAATCGATTATCCTAAAGGTGGAATTATTTCATTTACCAGACAAATGATGCACGTTTTTGGAAACCGCATGGCCCTGGTTGGAATAACAACCGATGATTCGCCAATAGGTAAATGGATGACTAAGGAATTGGATGGTGAAGAATATTTATATTTTTCCATTGCAAGAGTTAATAAAAATACAATCAAACCATTCCTTCCTCAAAGATTAACAGGTTATCTGAATTTAAAAAAATATAAAAATAAAATTCTCGAACTAGGCGTTAAAAATGCATTTGTTCAAAATTCCCACTTTCTTCTAGCAATCAATAACTGGGATATTCCTAATAAGGCATATATATTTCATGGCGTAACAAATCCATTGGAGAAGCCCAGGTATTTATTTGCAAAATGGCTGGCCCCAGCATACGAACGAATTATGTTTGATCGTCTTAAAAGTTATAATACAATTTTTGCAGCAGCCGACAATAACGATATTAAAAAGCTGGTTAAGCGCAGCAAAAATAAACTTATCAGAGAGAAAATTATTAAACTCCCCACACGATTTGACAATACAATTTTTTTTCCGGCAGATAAGGAAAACTCTGCAAAAGAATTAAACCTGAAAAGCGATAAATTAATTTTTATCCAGGTGGGTAGAATTTCAAAACAAAAAGGAAGTGATTTCATTCTTCAAGCATTTCACCGCTTCCAAAAAAAATACCCGGATTCAATAATGATCTTTGTAGGTGATGGAGAGGAAAAAAATAGCCTCAAGGAACAAATTAATACATTGAAACTTGCCCATAAAGTAACAATTACAGGATTTGTATCCAACAAACAGGTTGCACTATACTATAATGCTGCTGATTTGGTATTGGTGGGATCTCATATGGAAGGATGGTCGATTGCTATGGTAGAAGCTTTAGCCTGTGGTAAGAATATAGTTTCAACAAATGTGAGCGGAGCAAAGGATATGATAACTGAAGGGGAAAATGGGTTCATCGTGAAACAACGTGATCCGGGCCTTTTTTCAGAAAAGATGGAAGAAGCAATACAACTTCCAATAACAAATGAGTGTTCTATTAAAAAATCAAAACTCTATTCCATTGCAACATTGAGAGAAGATATACAAAAACATTGGACAATACAAAATTAGATGAACAGCAAACTTATTCTATTCATATCACCGTTACCCCCACCATTCTACGGAAGTGCCATTTCGAGTCAGGCTTGTTTGAAAACCTTAAAAAAATCAAATAAATACCGTGTTAAAAATGTAAAAGTTAACTTTTCAAAAGAATTTTCAGATATCGAGAAAATCTCATTTCAAAAAATCGTTGGCTTAATATCAGGCTTATATAAAATAATTCACATATCATTGAAATTTAGACCCGATCTGGTATATATCATGCCTGCTACCAAAGGCCTGGCATTTTTCCGTGACTTTTCTTATTCTCTAATAGCTAAACTTCTGAATAAAAACATTATTTATCATCTAAGAACACAATTTACCGACAGGCAGAAAAAAAATAAATTTAAAAACTTTATTTTTCGCACTGCCTTTAACAACAGCAAGGTAATCGTCTTAGGACCCGAACTGAAAGAAAATATTAAAACATATTTAAAATTGTCCGATATTTTCATACTTCCGAATGCTCTGGCTGATTCAGTAAAAGAAGAAGATATTCAAAGAAGTGAAAAGGAAAAATTAACTTCTAAAAAACTGCGGCTGATCTTCATTTCTAATATGATGAAATCGAAAGGATGGAAAAAAACTATTGATGCTGCCGCTATTTTGAAACAGCGAAATATTGAATTTAGCTTACATTTTGCTGGCAGTTGGCCTTCAAAAAAGGTAGAAGAGGAATATTTTAAACTAATCAATGATTTAGGACTTCAAGAGAATATTTTTTACATGGGGTATTTAAATGAAAAACAAAAAAAGAAAATTTTATCAGAGTCTGATGTAATGGTTTTCCCAACCGAATATAAATATGAAGCTCTGCCACGGGTGATCATTGAAGCTTATAAATATGGGCTACCTGTTATTTCAACATACAATGGCTCGATACCAAGCTTAATTGTTCATGAACATACAGGATTTTTATTAAAGGAAAATACTCCTGATGAAATTGCAGAATCCGTGATAAAATTGTGTGATAAAGAGAAATTAATACAACTGGGAAGAAATGCAAGGCAACGGTTTTTATCAAATTATGAAATTTCGGTTTTCAACAAGAACTTTCAAAAAATCATCGATAAATGCATCTGACAAACAAAACCCATAGTTGAATTATAGAACCCCACAACTTAATATCTTGTAAATTTATGAACCTGTATCTTAAAAAAATTAAAGTTTTCGACGGGACCCTAAACACTTTGCCTGACAAAAAGCTTCTCATAAATACTATAAACGCTCATTGTTATAACATTGCACAGAAAGATCATGTATATGCTGAAGCATTGCATTCATCAGATGTTTTGCTCCCCGATGGTATTAGCATTACTCATGCATTGCGGTTTTTAAAAGGGGAAAAATTAAAAAAAATTGCAGGAGCAGATTTATTTTATTATGAGATGTTCAGACTGAACCAAAGCGGTGGAACATGCTTTTTTTTGGGAAGTAAACCTTCGACCCTGGAAATAATTAAGAAGAAAGCAAATAGAGAATTTCCAAATGTCAAGGTATCTTATTTCTCGCCTCCCTATGTTTCTGAATTTACGGAAAGCGATAATAAAAAGATGATTAATGAAATCAATAATTTCAATCCTGACGTTCTATTTGTTGGAATGACTGCTCCAAAGCAGGAAAAATGGTCCTACAATCATTATAAGGAAATAAAGGCAGGTCATATTTGTAGCATTGGAGCTGTTTTTGATTTTTATGCCGGTAACATAAAACGAGCTCCAAAGTGGATGATTGATTATGGATTGGAGTGGTTTTACAGGCTTATTAAAGAACCTGGCAGATTATGGCGACGATATATCCTTGGAAATTTTAAATTTCTCTATTACATGCTCATAGAAAGATTTCATCGTTGAACTGTCACATTTAAAAATGTTAAAAATAAAACCTGTCAAAAAATAAACCTAAGTTTCAATACATAATTTTGATCAAATCAGAGAAAGTATCAACAAACCCCTAAGTTATCTGTTTTTATTGTACTCGATGCTCAATATTTTAAAAACGAAAGTCATGATTAAAGAACGTGAACCCGCATTGGAACGAATCAGTGTACTTATCCAGGTAGGATTTACGCTGCTTTGTTTCTTTTTTATTATTTGGGTATCGGGAAGTTATACAAACGGTCTGGCGACCGAAAACAGGGAACATTATATTGTAGCACTGATAATGATACCGTTATGGTTTGGATTGCTTGAACTCTTTGAACTTGGAGCAATGGCACGTATCCAGCGATACCGGCAGATCATTAAAAAATATATAATGGTCATCTTTTTCGGCTCATTGATCTTATCGTTTGCTGTACAGCTCATCGGATACGAATGGTTCACATCAAACATGCTGTATGCATTTGCATTGCTCAATTTTTTAGTTCTTACAACTCAAAAACTCGCCGGCCGTTCTTTACTTAAGTATCTGCGGCGGAAAGGGTATAATACACGCATGCTGCTCATTATTGCCGATGAGTCGTCGGTCGAATTCATCCACCAGATTATGGAAACAGAAGAATGGGGATATCGTATACGGGGGATAATGTCCGATTCAGAAGATATTAAGAAAGAGTTCGGAGCAAAGTATTCGATTTATTCTGAATCACAGGATTTCACAAAGATTATTGATGAACGCGTTATTGATGAGGTGTTCTATTGTAAACAGCAATTTAATTCAGTATACATACAAAAACTTGTACAGGAATGCCGCGAGGTTGGCATTAGCTTTCATATCCACAATAAGGTTCTTAGCTTTAGCGGATTGAGCCCAAAGCTCTATTTCCTCAATCATCAATTTTTTATATCGTTCCGGAATACTCCTGAAAATTACCTGGCTTTAAAGGTGAAGGGAACACTTGACTTTTTCTTATCGATTATTGTCCTGGTATTAATATCTCCTTTTATGTTGTTCATTGCAATTGCAATTAAACTTGATGACGGAGGTCCGGTATTTTTTAAACAAACCCGTGTCGGCAAACATGGCAGGTTGTTTAAATGCCTTAAATTTAGAACGATGGTAACAAATGCCGAAGAAGTAAGAGAAAAAATAATGGCTCTCAATGAACAGGATGGTCCTGTATTCAAGATAAAAAACGATCCGCGCATCACACGCGTAGGCCGTTTTCTGCGCAAAACCTCCCTCGATGAACTACCCCAGTTTATTAACGTCCTGACAGGTGATATGTCTATTGTTGGACCAAGGCCGCCGATACCATCTGAGGTGCAGCAATACCAGCGCCATCTGAAACGACGACTCAGCATTAATCCGGGAATTACATGTATCTGGCAGGTTTCGGGAAGAAACAATGTTCCGTTTGAAAAATGGATGGAAATGGATATGGAATATATTGACAACTGGTCGCTTAGGCTGGATTTTATAATTATGCTGAAAACAGTCAAAGTAATTTTTGACAGGAACGGACAATAACCAGATTGAACATTTTTATAACTAAATCATTAATTATATAATAAAAAATGAAAATGAAAACTGCTGCAATTTATTTATTTACGATTTCTCTTTTTTTCCAGTTCTCATGCAGTAACACTCAAGAGATTACAATGCTACGGGATATTTCAGGAGACAGAAGTATTTATGAACTCTCTCCAAAAGAACCACCGGAATACAGAATTAAACCTGCCGATATTTTATATTTAAAAATTCTGACTCTTGACCCTGAAATCAATGAAATTTTTAACCCAAGTAAAACTGGAAATAACAATCAGTCGAGTACAGCTCAAATGTATGGCAGCCCGGCAGGACAATATTTAAACGGTTATATCGTGGGAAACGATGGTACAGTTTCAGTTCCTATTATTGGAAAAATTGAAATGGCCGGGCTAACCCTTAACGAAGCTGAAGAGCGGTTGAAAGCCAGAGCTGAAGAGTACCTGAAACAACCTTCTGTACAGGTAAAATTTTTGAATTATAAGATAACAATTGCCGGAGAGGTTAGAAATCCGGATCTTTTATACAATTACGAAAAGAATGTAAACATATTCGATGCCATCAGTATGGCCAACGGAATCACCGATTATGCGGACCTTACAAATATTCTGGTAGTAAGAAAATCGAACGGAACTTCACATACCTATAAAGTTAATGCTACAAACAGAAGCATCTATTCATCAGAAGTTTTTTACTTATTGCCCAATGATTTTGTATACATCCCACCAACAAACCTGAAACGCACAAGAGATAATACAAACGTTTATTCTCTTGTTCTTTCAGCAGTATCTACCTTAATTGTTGTAGGTACCGCATTAAACAATAACTTCTTTTAATGGAACGACAATGGAAAAAATTGACGAAATAATTGATTTAATTGATTCGAAGGAAAAAAGGGAGACTAAAAGTTTCTTTTACAAATACATAAAAAACTGGTATTGGTTTGTCATATTTCTTGTAATAGGGGCGGTGACAGGCTATTTCATTTACACGAATTTACCCTATAAATACACAGTATCAAGTAAACTGATTGTAAAAGATGAGAACAGTTCACTCAGCTCCTCTTTAAATTTCAACGGACAGCAGGTTCAAAGAAACGCAGGACAAAACACCAATCTTGGAAATAAGCTGGGTATCTTTAAATCGTACTCCCTGTTTCGCAGGGCCCTTAATAACCTTAACTGGGAAACAACCTGGTATAAGAAAGGTCTTCTATACAATGAGGATTTATATAAAAATAATCCCTTCGAATTGAAGCTGCCCCCGAATGCACTGAATACAAAGAATGTTCCGCTTAAAATAAAAATGTTAAACGATAATGAATATAAAGTTTCAGCTAAAGGAGAAACCACTCAAAACGGATATCAACAGTCATTTGACTTTGAAGAAGTTGTTCGTTTTGGTGAACCCTTTCTAAATGATTTCTTTAATTTCACCCTTGCTAAAAATTCGGGCACTACAGAAGAAACCTACCTGCTGGTCTTTAATGACATCAATGTATTAACCAACAGCTATCTTAAGCGGATCGAAATTCAGCTGCCAGACCTTAATGCCGATCTGCTCCTGGTTTCGCTTGAATCAAATAATGTTCAGCGGGATGTTGACTTCATAAATGAACTGAATTCAGTTTTCATCGAATTTGGGCTGGAAAACCGGTTTCAAAACTCTGAGAAATCATTTCAGTTTATTGATGAACAATTAAACCGGATTAAGGAATCGCTCACAGTAGCCGAACAAAATTTCAGTGATTACCGCAGAAGCAACCAGGTAATGAACCTTGGCGACGAAGCACAGTCGGTATACCAACGACTCGAAGAGATAGAAAATGAACAATACATGACCCAAATTCAAATTGATTATTACAGGAAGTTACTGAACGATCTCAATGATGCGGAAAAAATGAATGAAGTAGGTAACCCGGGTATGGTGGGAATAACCGATAATAATTTAAGTGATCTGTTGCAACGCCTCATGGATCTTTATAGCCGCAGAGAAGTACTTTCTGCAAGTGTTCAGGAAAAAAACCCGGCATATCTAAATCTTCAAAATGAAATCAGGGTTACACGAAATGCTTTGGAAGAAGCAGTTAAAACACAGCTTAGCGCTGCAGAATCGGTAATGCAAAGTTCAACAGCCCGTTACCAAACAATCCAAAACAGGTTAAGACGGCTGCCCGAAACAGAAAAAGAACTGATTGAACGACAACGAGAATTTGATTTAAATAACGACTTATATACTTTCCTGCAAGAAAAAAAAGCAGAAGCTTCGATAGCAAAATCATCAATAGTGCCTGAGGTACAGATAATTGATGAGGCTATTTATGAGGCTGCAGTTTATACTGGCCCTTTTTTAATTCAAATTGTTGGAGCAGGAGCAATTATCGGACTGATACTTCCATTTATGTTTATATCGCTGGCCAGCTTCTTCAGCAATAAAATAGAAACCAGGGAAGAAGTGGAAAAAGCCAGCAATATTCCAGTCTTGGAAGGTATTATCAAGCATAAGTATAAAGTAAATCTTCCGGTAATTAATTATCCCCGGTCCGGCATTGCCGAATCATTCAGAGGGTTGAAATCGAATGTAAACGCACTGATGGATCAACCCGGCTGCAAAGTAATATCAATAAACTCTATGGTTCCGGAAGAAGGAAAATCATTTGTTTCGTCCAATTTTGCTGCCATTCTGACAAAAAGCAACAAAAAGGTTTTACTTATCGATGCAGATATGCACAAGCCCAATCTCCATAAGTTTTTTGGGGTAAAATCCTCAACAGGATTGAGCAATTACCTGAAAGGAGAGGTGAGCTACGAAGAAACAGTATATGCCACTTCCATAACAAATTTGTTCCTTATACAGGCCGGTCCCATACCTACAAGTCCGTCTGACCTTTTGGACACTCCCCGGTTGGATTACCTTATTGAAAAAAATCGTAAGGATTATGATTACATAATTATTGACAACGCCCCGCTCCTGCTCGTACCTGATGCAGTTTTAACAAGCCAGTCGTCTGATGCCAGCTTGTTTACGCTCCGTATGAACCACAGCCATAAGGATGAGATAAAACAAATTAACCGCCTTGTCGATTTCAACAACATTAAACGGGCAGCAATAGTTATAAATGAAACCCCCGACAGAGGTTATGGATATGGAAACAAATACTGGAAGAAAGGCTATGGTGAATACAAATATAAGATGAACATCGCATAAAAAACTAATTGGAATTTTAAAATGATTATTGCAGTTGATTTTGACGGCACAATTGTGGAACATAAATACCCGGCTATTGGAAAAGAAATTCCTTACGCAATTGATACCCTGAAACTTTTCCAGGAAAAAGGACATAAGCTGATCTTATGGTCTTACCGTCATGGAAAAGACCTCGAAGAGGCAGTAAAATTTTGTGAAGAACGAGGTTTGCATTTTCATGCAGTAAATAATAATTTCGACGGGGAAGAATTTGACAATACTTACAGCCGAAAGATTTATGCCGATATTTATATTGATGACCGGAACCTTCTTGGCCTCCCTGAATGGGAAAAATTATACAATATGCTGCTTGAAAAAAAATCCAAAAAGAAAAAGTTACAATTCCCTTCTGATTTGAAATTATAGTCTCCTTGCCAGCATCGCTCCCTGAGGTCGCCACACAACGGTTCTTTCGTTTTATCTTATACGTGAGAACAATCAATTAATGAAAGGATATCGCCTTTGGCAATCAATAGAAAAGTGGAAAAGAACGGCATAATAAAAGAGGCTGCCCTTTTGAGACAGCCTCTTTTAGTATTCATTATTTGATTATAAATTTCTCAACCCACTGCGATTCGCTGTTCACCGATCGCAAATAATACATCCCTGGGGTCAACTGGTTAAATTCTATTCTGTTGGTAATGGATCCGGCTTTCTGAACATGAACCACACGCCCATTGCCATCAACAATTTCAATCCGGGTATCGCTGTCAGGAGCAGTACGGTATTCAACATTTATAAAGGTCTGTGCAGGATTGGGATAGAGCAGGTATTCGTTACTTCCTGTACTCTCCAAACCAAAGTTATTGGCATTACTGAATACATCTTTATGAGTAGTGATTTTTTCCGGGTTCTTACTTGTTGCTCTCATTACAATTTTTGTAACCACAACACTATCACAACCTGAAGCGGAAACAAGAATCCTTTCGTAGTATCCGGGTTCAGTCCATCCGTTGTAGTTTTCATCTGCCCATAATTTAATTGTTTCAGTAACATAAATTGTTGGTTCAACAGTTAAATAGGTTGTCAACATTTTGTGAGGACCTGTTTCAGATGAAATTAGAGTTTCATACACCCCCGATTCCGTCCATCCGTTATAATTATCCCCCTGGCATATTGTAATATATTCCGTTTCATATTGAACTTCAGGTACTACAGGAGTTGTAGTTACAACCAGGTTGGTTGTGATTGTGCTGTCACATCCCCAGACCGACTCAATTGTTCTGGTATACTCTCCCGATTCTGTCCAGCCCAGATAATTTTCTCCCTCGTTAATAGTTATTTTTTCTGTTGAATTGGAAGATGGATTAACAGTAAGGTATGTAACCACTAATTTATCGGTTGAAACCGTTTTTTCAGAATATTCTGCAAATGAGAAATCATCGAAGTAAACTTTATGGCCGGCGGGTATACTGTTTCCAAGATAAATACGGAAAGACCCATCGGTTGCCGATTGATTTGCAGTAAATTTTATCTGGTATTGATTCCAGCTTGTTTTAATAACAGGCCTATTTCCGTCAAAAGTTCCATAATTTGTATAAGGAGAACTGCCTTTGTGAATGTAAAGTCTGCCAACTGTAAACTCAACCGATGCTTTTGCAGAGAATGTAAGCAAATAAACCTTCCCAGCCTGCAAAGCAATGTTTCCCCTGCTTATTAACTGAATGGACGAAACGTTGGTTCCGTTAGCCGTACAATCCACCTGAAGGCTGGAAGGAGCAGATTGGTAATCGTTGGTGTTGGCTACCAGATTTATATTATATCCTGTATCACTCCAGGAGGTCCATCCGGTAGTTCCATTTGAAAAATCGGGATTCAGTATCAGGTTATTTCCCGTAGTTCCCACTGTACTTTTATCTGACAAAACCCGCTCATACCTGCCGGTTTCAGTCCAGCCCATATATTCATCCCCTTCACAGATTGTTATAAATTCAACTGAATCGGCATCATCTTCCAGGGTAATAACAACCGACTTGCTTGCAGAAGCCGACACGTTGCCGGCGGCATCTTTGACCCAGGCATACAATGTTTTAGTACCATCGCTTGAAAAAGTGTACTCTGCAGGAGCCGCTGATGTCCAGCCTGCATCTCCGGTTTGAGGAGCCGCAGATGTTTCAGTTAAATTATATCCTGTTACAGCTATATTGTCGGATGCTGTAATTGTAACAGGAACCACCAGTGAACCCGAGGTTGATGGGATTGAAAATGTAGTAATTGATGGGGCAATAACATCTGCGGTTTGTTCTGTTTCACTGGATCTGACATTTATTGAAACTGTAGCATCAGCCGATAGCGGACTGGTTGCATTGTCCTTAACCTGAACAACCAGGTTAAAAGTTTTATTCAGTGTTGCTGGAATTTCTGCCTTGGTATAAACATTTCCGGTTTGTGAGCCAATTTGAAACAATCCTTCTTCATTTCCCTGAAGAATTTTATATGTAAGCTCCTGACCCGCATCAGGGTCGTTTGCCACCACCTTGCCAATTAATTCATTTGCTTTTTTAGGAGCCAGAAATTCAAACGACTGATCAACGATAACCGGTCTTTGATTCTCTTTTACTTCCGATTCTGAGCCGGTTCCAATGAGAATCCTCGACGTAAAGGGTTTCAAGGTAATTGAACCGGTTACCTGTTTTCCATCAAGCCCCCGGTATACCTTATTGCCCAGATTAATAGTTTTATCGGTTTTGGTATCGTTATAAAACAGTTGTTCCTTCTCACCCGTATTTAACTTCTCGTGATTGCAGGTGGAATTGGCATCGAATCCCATTTTTGATTTCCATTGATTAAAGTCATAATACTCAGTATTTCTGAATATTCCAGAGCTGGCATATGGATGGAAATAAGTGTTGTTGTCGCACGTAATGTTGCCGGAAGAGAAATTAACAAGCACCTGACGCGGCAGATAATCATCCGTATCGCTGGTGCCAAACATTATGTTATTGCTAATCGTACTTTTTGTGCTTCCGCTCGACCTTAGAACATGAATGCTCTGCCGGGCATCCATAATGGTATTGTACCTTACAACAGCTTTGTCATTTTTGTGCAGCTTAATCCCTGAATTGGAAGATCTGGCAACCGTATTGTATTCCACTTTAACTCCCACAGCACTTTCATCAATATAAATACCTTCAGCCAAAGCTCTCCCTGCAGTAAATCCGTATGCCATCCCTACAGCATCCAGTACAATGTTATACCTTACATTTGAATTTGAACCCGATGTGTTTGTATAAATACCTCCTCCATCATCTTTTATCAGACAAATTTTTTGAATAAAATTGTATTCAATGGTGGCTACTCCTCTCCAAAAGATACCGTTGTATCCCATATTAATTATCCTGTTATATCTGATGGTATTCCGGTCACCGCTGATTTCCATTCCATTCCCCATATTGTTTCTATAGGTTCCGGCTATCCCGATCTGATCCCACAGGGCCACATCCAAAATTTGATTGTCTTCGATCATAATGTCATTTGTACCATAGAAATAGAGCCCGTTGCCATTCATCCCACGGATTATGTTATTTGAAATGACATTCTTATTCGAAGCACTGCTGTTGCGGATACCGTTTTCCTCCTGAAAAGATATTACATTGTTCTTCACGGTCAGATAATCGCTTTTTGGGGAAAGGATTCCATTTAATTTATGCTGGGTAATCTCCAGATCCTGAATTGTTATATAATCCTTGTCATCCAAAAAAATTCCATTTTCATGAACCGATCCTCTTATTGTATAGTTTTCGGGCGAATCGCCGTTGGGAGTCCACACATAAACTGTTTTTGAAGAAGTATCGTAGTACCATTCTCCGGCCTGGTCCAGAAATTCAAGCTTATTCATCAAAAAGAAACCTTCTTTTGGATCCAGTTCATACGAGGGTGCCGAATCCAGAGTTAATGTCTTTGAACTTGATGATGTTACGGTTTTTAACTCAGTCAGCCAATATTTGGACCTCCCGAACCACTTTGCCCCTGTGTAATTAATAGCACTGCTCAGTTCATCAGAAGTGAATCGGGTTGAACTTTGAACAGAGTTAATGAAGAAATAACCCTTATTGGGATAACGGGCTACTCTTAATCTTGCGTCATTAATAAATAACTGGTTTATATCCTTGCTAAAGGAAGCTTTATAAATATTTCCTGAATGACGTGTCCATCCGGTAATTTTTTCGGAACCATAAATTTTTGGTCTGTTTCCTGTACCATAGGCTCCATATACAATCGGGCTTCCCGAAGAACCGGCCGATTTTACAGTGATTGTACCGGTCCATTCATCACCTCTGTTAAACAAAATCTGATCGCCTGGCTTGAAGGTAAAGCTGTTGACCTTCGAAAGTGACTTCCAGGGTGCATTACTGCTGGTTCCTGCATTTGAATCATTTCCTGAACTACTGACATAATAAACTGTTGCATTCGCATTGATTACAAATACAAATAAAAAAAATAACACATAAATTTGCTTGCTGAATTTTCCTTTAAACTGTCTTTTCAACCCACTCGTACTCTTATGAGATGAGTACTTCGCCATTGGTAAAAATTTAAACATGGTCTAACGATTTAATTTATATTCTCCCTAATCTATGGGGGCAAATATAGAGTCAGGCCATCCCTAAGGCGTAATATAAATTGCTGATAATGTAGGGTCCTAAAAACTGATAATGTCTTCAGTCATTTATCATCAACAGCACGTTTTCTGATTGTAGTAGAGAAATGAGAATTAAATTATTGGGGTCTTGCTGTTGAAATAACCTTAAAAAGCAGGTAAAAGTGTTTATGGGGAAAGAGAAGGAAAACAGGAAAGGTTGAATCAGTTTTTTTAACCTTCCAAACAGGGAAAGATTACTGAAGCAAAAAATCAAAATTGCTTCCGATTAAAATAACAGAGGTGAAAGGTTCTAACCGGATACTTCCTTTTACCTCCTTACCATCGATGTCTTTAAATACCTTGTTGCCAAGATCTATGGTCTTGCTTTGCCTTGAATCGTTATACAAAAGTTGTTCTTTCTCACCGGGCAATATGCTGATACTATTAAAGCTTGATTTTTGATCAAATCCGGTCAGGTTTTTCCACTCTGAAAAACTACAATATGTTTCTCCCCTGAAGATCCCTTTGCTTTCATATGGGTTTCGGTATACATTCTCCTCGATGACAACATTGGCAGATGATGTTCTTATTAGTAATTGCCTCGGTTCATAATTATCGATACACCCGTTTGAAGTGGAATACAAAATGTTGTTTCGAATCTGAGTAGGCGTAGAGCCACTTGCATGCACTACCTGTATAGCATAGCGTGAATCCAGAACTGTATTGTAGCGGATAACCGCGGAATCCACTTTGTGCAGTTTAATCCCGGCATCCGATGATTTATAAACGGTATTGTGTTCAACAAGTACACCGTGTGCACTCTCATCAATATAAATTCCATTGCTGAAATGCCGGTAATCAATTCCTGCTTTGCTTCCAAGGGTATTTAAAATAATGTTGTATCTCACCTGTGAACCGGTGGTAGGATTGGATCCCGGAGGTTGTGTTGTATAAATACCTCCTCCATCTCCTTTCAGTAAAGTAGTATTTTCAATGAAGTTATATTCGACTTTATTGTTACGGTCGGCAAAAAAAATCCCATTGTATCCGACATTCCGTATCCTGTTATATCTTATAATGCTTCCGGCACCTACTGCGTACAGGGCTGTCCCATAGTAATATTCGCCGTTGCCCGATAACCCTATATTTTCAAACAATGCAATTTCAGACAATTCGTTGCCGGTAACTGTAATGCCAGGCATCCGGATGTGTATTCCCTGATGATTGGCCCCAACTACTTTGGAATTGGTAATGCGGTAGTCCCCTTTATCAGATGTTGTGTTATATATACCAAACCTGTCGGGATACATCATACCCACGTTGTCGATTGTAATATACCGGCATCCATTTGTATACACCGAGCTGTGTGCCTGGTGCAGAAATTCGATATCACGCAAATGGATATGGTCGAACCTGCTATAAAAACCGTATTCAAAAACAGATCCTCTTACGCTGTAATTGGAAGGGGAATCTCCTTTTGGAGTCCACACATAAACTGTTTTCGATGCATCATCGTAATACCATTCTCCTTCCTGATCCAGAAATTCCAGCTTATTCATCAGAATAAAACCTTTATTTACATCAAGGCCTCCCTTAACGGCTGATTCAAGGGTAAGCACTCCCGACTTGCCATATATCACATTTTGAATTTCAGTATGGTAAACACCCGTGCGGCCAAACCATATTGCTCCGGCATAATCAATATTGGGATCCAAACCCCTGGAACGTAAACTTACTTCGCCATTTTTAGCTTCAATAGTTGAATATCCTGAGTTTGGCCAGCGTGCCGGCCTGAGCCTGGTGCCATTCAGAAACAACTGGTTGATTTTATTTTCAAATCTGGCCTTATATATATTCTCTGAATGTTTTTCCCAGCCCACAATTTGTTGCGATCCATAAATCTTAGGCTTTGGCCCTGTACCATAGGCTCCGTAAACAACAGGTCTTCCTTCCATCCCCCAAATGTTTGCAGTAATAGAACCATTCCATTCGTCACCTCTTCTGAAAAGGATGCTGTCACCGGGCTTGGGTGTAAAGTTATTTACCCGTTCAAGCGACAGCCACGCCTGTTCCGGTGTTGTACCGCTGTTTGAATCGTTTCCGGCAGCACTTACATAATAATTTGTAGCAATACTGTTAGTTGAAAAATAAATAACTGCAAGTAAAGTTCCAACAAAATAAATGGATATTGATTTAATTTCTGACGTATCGATTTTCATGTTTCCCACTTAAGTGAAGTTGTGTCAACATTGATAACAAAATTAAAAAATTATTGTTCTTTAACAGGTTATGAGGAACCATTATAAAAAATTAAGAACAAAAGCCATGCAATAAATGGGGTTCAATATTAAAAAATGAAGAAATTAAACAACATTAACAACATGATTCAACACACACAGATACAAAATTGTAAATTTGTGATTTTAAATGTAAATAAATTCAAATCAATAAATTAACAGTACAATATGGAAAGAATAGCAGATGTTGTTAAGCCGGGCGTAGTCACTGGTTCCGACTTACAGTACATTTTTAAGGTAGCCCAGAAAAACAAATTCGCAATTCCTGCAGTAAATGTTGTTGGTTCATCTTCAATAAACGCAGTAATGGAAGCCGGAAAAGCAGCAAATGCACCGGTTATGATTCAGTTTTCAAACGGTGGTGCAGCTTTTAATGCAGGTAAAGGATTGAAAATGGAAGGCCACCAGGCGGCCCTTTTGGGAGCAATAGCAGGAGCCAAACATATTCATACTCTTGCTGAAGCTTATGGCGTGCGCGTTGTGCTTCATACCGACCATGCGGCAAAAAAACTGCTGCCCTGGATTGACGGACTTCTCGATGCAGGAGAAAAATTCTTTGCTGAAACCGGAAAGCCGCTATTCAGTTCACATATGCTCGATCTTTCGGAAGAACCACTGGAAGAAAATATTGCAATATGCAAACAATACCTTGAGCGCATGAGCAAAATCAACATGACCCTCGAAATTGAACTTGGAATTACGGGCGGTGAAGAAGACGGTGTTGACAATACCGATGTTGACAGTTCAAAATTATATACCCAGCCCGAGGAAGTATGTTATGCCTACGAAGAATTGAGCAAGGTAAGTCCCAATTTCACTATTGCAGCTTCTTTTGGCAATGTTCATGGAGTATATAAGCCAGGTAATGTAAAGCTCCAGCCAATCATTCTGAAAAAATCACAGGAATACATCCGCGAGAAACTCGGTATTGCTGACGAGCTTCCTGTCGATTTTGTATTCCACGGAGGTTCGGGCTCATCGGTTGAAGAAATTCGTGAAGCCATTGAATACGGTGTTGTAAAAATGAATATCGATACCGATACCCAATGGGCATACTGGGACGGAGTCAGGAAATTCGAAGCAGCGAAACACGATTACCTGCAGGCACAAATCGGTAACCCCGACGGGGATGACAAACCAAATAAAAAATACTACGATCCGCGCGTTTGGATACGCATGGCAGAAGAGTCGACAATTGCCCGTTTACAAAGTGCATTCGAAGATCTGAATGCAATAAACAGCATCTAAAAATAATTTCAACCAACAGTTAAAACGGGGTTTCTTATCTGAAGCCCCGTTTTTTTTATTCTGCCACCCCCTCCAACAGGTTGTTTTCGACTGAATACCCCCTCACTCAGCCATCACTCCTGTTACAAATCCCATCTGAACGATTCCTTTTAAAGTTGCATCGTATTCCTCCTGGGATCAGCCAATTCTGTTCAACCAACCGTGATAACAGCAGAAAAAATCTTCCAATAATCTCGAAAAACAGGGGATTCTTATATCTTTAACACATTACAAAATCACTAATCGAATCAAATGAAGAATATTCCTGTAATAACAGTTTCAGGCAATTCACTTGCTGAATCCTATGAACGTGCGTTAATTGCCCTGTATGAAAAAGGTACACGGTTTAAAACACAGTACGATAAACCGGGTGATCCGCTAAGTATTGATTGCACGCTGAATCTGACAATACTGGATCCCGAAAGCGATCCTTTGATACACATGGCATTCCCGGGGGGTATCGAAGATCTAAAGGAGTATGTGCTGGAGCTGAAAGGGTTAAAAGATCATTGGGTAAAAAACATGAACGACCGAAGCGATACACGCTGGGAATACACCTATCATGGCCGGCTTAAAAATTATGGAACATGGAAAGAACAAATAAACGGCACCTCGCGCGAAGCGGGCCCCTTTAATGTAGACCAGATTGCAGCCGTTATTGACAAGCTTGCAGTTCAGCCCCACACCCGCCAGGCACAAATGATTACCTGGATGCCCAACATCGACAATTCCTGCTACGACCCGCCCTGCCTGCAATCGCTTTGGTACAGAATCCTGGAAGATGAAGAAGGAATCTATTGGCTTAACAGCAACATTCGTTTCCGCAGCAACGATGCCTGGGGTGCCAGTTTTATGAATATGTTCGGATTCATTCAGTTTAACAGCGAGGTTATTGCTGCCGGTGTTGCAGAAAAAACCGGCAAAACGGTCAAACAGGGAAGGATCAACTGGCAGGCCGATTCATACCACATCTACGGCAAAGACATTCAGGCGGCAAAGGAGCGCCTGTTCGACCGGGTGACAGATATGCCTTTCGAAGAACGTACCCTGCCTTTCAACGATCCTTTCATCCGTGACATGTATAACCAGGCAGAACCGGCAGTCATTCAAAAAATAAAAGATTACGACAACAGGCACTAATACTGCAGGGATATCAGAAAAAATACCTAAAAAATGCTGTTAAACTTTTCTTTCAGCAATCCAGTTACCTCGGACAGGGGTATCTCCCTGCCAAGCTCCTGCTGAATGGAAGTAACGCCAAAAGTAAGTCCGCAGGGATTGATATAGCTAAAATAGCGCATATCGGTGTTGACATTGAGTGCAAAGCCATGCATTGTAACAAACCGGCTTACCCGCACACCGATGGCACATATTTTCCGGGCACGTGAAGGATGACTGGAATCGAGCCAGACTCCTGTGGCGCCTTCCTTACGGCCTCCAACCAGGCCGAACTCCGCAATGGTGGCAATTATGGCATCCTCCATTTTCCCGATATACTCGCGCACTCCAATTTTGAAATATTCAAGGTCGATTATGGGATACCCTACAATTTGCCCGGGCCCGTGGTATGTTATGTCACCCCCCCGGTTAATTTTATAGAATGTAGCTTCTATTTTTTTAAGGAAATCTTCACGGGCAAGCAGGTTTTTCTCATCTCCGCTTTTGCCAAGGGTATACACATGCGGGTGCTCCACAAGCAAAAAATGATTCAGCATTGAAGGCGTTCCTGTGCTTCTTTTATCGGCAATGATTCCCGAGAGCAGCTCCTCCTGCAAATCCCAGCATTGCTTGTAATCCTTTAAACCTAATTGGGTGAAATTAAATGTTGCCACTCTTTTTAAAAATTAGCTTTATTATTATGGCCTGTTCTGTTACTTGATTCTTTCGCCTGCCCCAGTTCTTAAATTAAATAACCGGAGCATGTTTCAATCCCTCACTCTCTTTACCCTTCTCATGCTTTTACATGATCTTCGGCACGGTATGAACTCCTTACCAACGGAGAGCTTTCAACAAATTTAAAACCTTTGCCGATTCCAATTTTGCGGTACTCAGCAAACATTTCAGGTTGGATATACTCCACAACCGGCATATGAGTAGAGGTGGGGGCCAGGTACTGGCCAATTGTCATAACCTTACACCCTGCCTCCAGCAGGTCGTCCATCGTTTGTAACACTTCCCCGTAAGTTTCACCCAATCCAAGCATAATACCCGATTTTGCAACTTTGTGACTCCGGGCTATATACCTGATCACATCCAGGCTGCGGCGGTATTTAGAAGCGAACCGTACGAAAGGAGTCAGCCGCTCGACTGTCTCCAGGTTATGAGATACCACATCGGGTCCGGCATCGATCACCTGCTGAATCAATTCTTCTTTCCCCCGGAAATCGGGGATAAGCACTTCAATTCTTGTTTCAGGATTTCTTTTTTTAACTTCGGTAATGGTCCTCGCCCATATCCCGGCTCCCTGATCATCCAGATCATCGCGGTCGACAGAGGTGATAACACAATGTTTTACCCCCATTATCCCTACCGACTCGGCCACTTTTTCAGGCTCCTTCAAATCGGGAGCAAGCGGACGGCCACTCTTCACAGCACAAAACTTACAACGGCGGGTACAAATATCCCCCAATATCATAAAGGTGGCTGTTCCTCTGCCCCAGCAATCGCCAATGTTAGGACAGTTTCCACTTGTACATATTGTATGCAGCCCATGCTTTTCAACAAGGTTTTTTACTTTCGAGTAATTCTCCCCCCTGGGCATTTGCATCTTCATCCACCGCGGCAAACGCTGCCTTTCTTTCAAGTCGTGAGCCATAATATTATTGCTTTGGTACAAAAGTAAACCTATTCCCGGTTAATCACAAATTATCACCAATCCCTCCCCCCATTGAGTTTTATATTTAAAATTCTCAGAAACCGGCTCCGGGAAAGCCGGGCTGTTATTGTTTTGCCAATAACAGTTGCATAATTGTTGTTAAAATGTTTCAGGTAAAAAGTAACACTTAAAACCGTATTATGGTTTTACATGTTATTTTTGCAGTATGATAAGCAAGACATTCAAATATTTTTCCTTTATAATAATTTTTATTCTTTTCCTGGAATCGGTCCAGGCACAAAACAGGCAGAATGAAATTCAAACCAGTTCACAACTGGCTTTAACGTTTTACAATGCCAAGGATTTCGAAAAAGCCGCTCCATTGTTGCTTGAGGTGTACAATTTAACACGAAACAGTTATTATTTACGGCTTTACCTAACCTCCCTTATTGAGTTGGGCCAATACGAAATGGCTGCCGGTCAGATTCAAAAAGAAGCAGGCAAACAAAATCCCCCCAACCCCGAACTTCTTATACATTGGGGTTATGTCCTGAAGGCACAGAAGAAAAATAAGGAGGCACAGGAAAAGTTCAGCCAGGCCATAGAAAACACCCCTGCCGATAAAGGCAATTATTTGGTCACGGCCAATGCTTTTATTCAGTGGCAGGAATATGAATGGGCCAATAAAGTGTACTTGAAAGGCAGGGAGGCCCTTCCCGGGGAACAATTTTATTATGAACTGGCAATTACCAGCCTCTACCTGCGCAACTACGACCGGATGCTTGAAGAATATTTAAATCTTATACGACACGACGAATCGCAGATCAGCCGGGTGCAGAGTGCACTGGCATCGGCCATGCGCATCGATGTTGACGATGGCCTGCGCAGTGGTTTTCGCGAACTGATTTTAAAACGGATCCAGGCCGAACCAAATGTTTTGGCATACAACCGGCTGCTTATATGGTTCTTCCTGCAGGAAAAGCAATTTGCCGGGGCTCTTCGACAATCGATAGCACTCGACCTGCGTACCGGAGAAGAAGACACCCAAATTTTTCAACTCGGGCAAATGGCCTTAAATAACCAGATGTACAATGAAGCAGAACGTGCCTTTAATTACCTGACCGAAAAAGGGGAGGCCACACCTTTTTATGCACCTGCCTTTGTTCAGAACCTGCATGCATCCTACATGCGGTTTACTACCCAAAACGAGAAGGACCTGGCCGAAGGAAACCGGCTTGCCGAAAATTTCAGCAGCGGACTCCAGATGCTTGGCTTCCATTCAGGAACCCTGGGGCTTATTATCGACTATGCCCATCTGCTGGCTTTCTACCTTGATGAATGGGAAAAAGCAATTGCTGTATTGGAAGAAGGCCTTAAAATTCCAAGGCTAAAACCCGAGGAATCGGGAATGCTGAAAACCGAAATGGCCGACATCAATGTGTTCGCCGGCGATGTGTGGGAAGCCACCCTGCTCTATTCACAGGTGATCGATGCCAATAGAAACAATTCGCTGGGCGATGAGGTAAAACTTAAAAAAGCACAGCTGGGGTATTTTATGGGCAACTTTAGCTGGGCAAAGGCACAGCTCGATGTACTGAAAGCCAGCACATCAAAACTTACAGCCAACGATGCCATGGAACTTTCGATGCTTATCGGGAATAACCTGAACATGGACTCCACGGCTATCCCCCTGCAAATGTTTGCCCGTGCCGATTTACTGTTCTTCCGCAACAAAGAGGCTGAAGCCATGGCCACACTCGATTCCATTGCAGAGTTGTACCCGTATCACACCCTTACCGACAACATTCTCTTTCGCAAGGCAAAAATAGAAATCGACCTTAACAATTACGAAACGGCCGCTGGCTACCTGCAGGAAATAACCAACAATTTCAGCTATGGCCTGCTTGCCGACGATGCCCTCTTTATGCTGGCCGAGCTTTATAATTATCAGCTGAACCAAAAGGAAAAGGCCAAGGAACTTTACCGCAATATGCTCACCCGTTACCCGGGAAGCGTATTTACCGAAGAGTCGCGCGAAAAGTTCAGGGAACTGCGCGAAACCTACCCCGACGTGCTTACAAACCCCCAGCAAGAGTTAATGATCCAGGACAGCATTCCCGATGAGGCCAACTGACAAGTCGTACATTTATGCCGGCCTGGCAGTGCTGTTGTGGTCGACCGTAGCCACTGCCTTTAAACTGGGACTGAGCCAACTCGATTTCATCCAGCTTATTTTTTATGCCTCAGCCACCTCTGTGGTTGTACTCTTCATAATTCTCATGTTGCAGGGTAAACTAAAACTGCTGGTACATCAAACACCCAACCAATTGTTTTATTCCATGTTCCTGGGAGCCTTCAACCCGCTGCTTTATTACCTGGTGCTGTTCAAAGCCTATTCGCTGCTGCCTGCCCAGCTGGCACAGCCACTCAACATGGTATGGCCCATCGTACTCACATTGTTATCGGTGCCCCTTCTGGGGCAGAAAATCGGCAGATGGAGCCTGGCAGGTTTATTAATAAGCTTTGCCGGTGTGATTTTAATCTCGTCGCAAGGCGGACCTGACGGATTTCAGAAAACAAGCCTGACAGGGGTGCTGTTGGCTTTAGGCAGCTCGGTGTTCTGGTCGTTGTACTGGATTCTGAACGTGCGCGATAACCGCGACGCTGTGGTTAAGCTGTTCCTGAATTTCCTGTCTGGCCTGCTTTTCCTGGCTGTGGTGACCTACCTCTTTTCCAGCTTCAGGGTGCAGCCCGGTACAGGATTGTATGCCGCCATTTATGTCGGAATCTTTGAAGTGGGTGTAACCTATGTGTTCTGGATGAAAGCCATGCAACTCAGCACCAACAACGCCAAAATCGGAAACATGGTTTTCCTGACCCCTTTCCTTTCGCTCATATTTATCCGTTTTGTTCTTAATGAAACTCTTTTTATAACTACTTTCATTGGCCTGGCTTTTATTGTTGCCGGTATATTAGCCCAACAACTTGATAAAAAAACACAAATTAAAGAGACATAGACCGGTGAATGTCCGGGTTACTGTTCGGGTTTCTGGTATTTTTGCACGAATCCATTACTTCCGGCAAAGGCACAAAAGAAGAAGGTACAGTAACCGATCAGATAAGGACCATTGAAAGGCGATGGGAAGTAAAATGCCCTGGAAGAATAAAAAATCCGGAAATAAAATATCCAAACGCTGTAATAAAGGAAACTTATGTTCATTTGCAGGTGCCGAAAAAAAACATAATCCCTTTTTCTAATTCATACATTGCTTCCTTTGAATTCTCCTGATTTTCAAGTAAATTGGATAGCAATAAAATAAAACCAGAAAATCAATGAAAACAGCACAGTTCCTGTTTACGCTATTTATAGCCGGGTTTACGATAAGTGCCCAGGAATATAAATATGTTTCGTTCCCCGACAGCATTGCGGCGTGGAGCGAATATTACTGGACCTCCGAATCGCCTGCAGTTTATAACCAATATGCCCTTTTTAATGAAGACACTTTAATAAATGGCCGGGTATATCAGAAGGTATTTCATACAGCAAACCATTCATCAATAACCAGGGAAAACAGTATTTATATTGGCGGGATCAGGGAAGATAGCCTGAAGCGGGTGTTTGCAACAGGTACCATTGGAGGGTTCATAACTACGCAAACAACGGAGATTCTGCTATACGACTTTAGCTTAAATAAAGGCGATACCATCTGGAGGAATCTGTCAGATACACTAACTGCAAATTTCACAGCCGATTACCTGGTGGTTAAAGCTATTGATACCCTGATGATTCAAAATTCACCCAGGAAAGTGTTCAGCTTCTACAATTACCCCTGGACCCGGTGGATCGAAGGAATCGGAAACATCCAGGGGCTTTTTTTTCCATCGGGGGATTTAACCACCGGCGGCGACAACAGCGACCTGATCTGCATGCATCAAAACGATACCCTGATTTATTTTAATGAAGACTATGAAAGCTGTGTTCCTCAATTCGTAATCGACAATGTAGCTCTTCTTCCCAATCATAAAATCAGGGTTTACCCCAATCCTGCTGCAGGGGGAATTGTGACTTTTGAAAACCTGCAGTTTGAAACCCTGGAAATTTACGATGCCTTTGGCCGGATCATACAAAAGGTGGATGTAACAGGATTGACAAGTTATAAATTGAATACATCGCGCCTGTTACCCGGGCAGTATTCATACAGGCTGTTAACAACAGGACGGATTCCCACCAAAGGGAGGCTGGTAGTAAAGCGATAGATTTATGAAACCGTGATGTTGTTAAATCTGCAGCAAAATTTTGGAACTCTGAATTGTTAACCTTCAAATTCCCAAAACCAAACCTTAGCAGCCAGGATCAGGTCTCCCCTTTATCCTGTGACCTTATTACCCTGTTGCGCCGGTAAAATATGATAATAAGGCAACAAAGTTATGGGGCAAGGGTATTTGCATTCCGGTTACTAAGGTGAATAAATTAAATAAAGTTTTTAGGAAAGATAAAGAATGGAGTGTACCCTGAATTTGGGTTGTCTCTGTATTTTTATCACCATTATTTTGAAAGAAGCCCTCTTCATAACTACATTTGTGGTGTTGAATTATTATTTTTCAGGTTGGACAATGAGGCTTACAGGCCTCAATCCGCTTAAATAACTGCTGCAGGGATACATCCGCTGCAGGGAACTTCTGCAACAGAGAAAAAGTCGTTTGAATGAACCAGGAACCACTTAAAATACTTGGAATTGACCCCGGAACCACCGTAACGGGTTACGGGTTGATCGAAATCCGCAACAACCGGCCGGTAATACTGAATATGGGGACCCTGGTGCCTGCAAAATTCTCGGACCATTACCAGCGGCTGAAACACCTGCACGAACGGGCTCTGCACCTTGTTGAACAATACCGCCCCGATGTAATGGCTATTGAAGCTCCGTTTTACGGAAAAAACGTACAGTCGATGCTCAAGCTTGGCCGCGGACAGGGTGTAATTATGGCTGCAGCCCTGTTCCATTCGGTGCCCATCTGCGAGTATGCCCCGCTGCTTGTAAAGCAGTCGATTACCGGCATGGGCCGCGCCTCAAAAGAGCAGGTTAAATATTTCCTGCAAAAGGTCTACAACCTTACCGATCTCGACCAGGCGCTCGACGCTACCGATGCTGTGGCCGTTGCCATTTGCCATTTCATCCAGCAGGGTAAACCGCTAAAAAACAAAGAGTATAAAAACTGGGGCGAATTCGTAAAGAAAAACCCGGGAAGGGTTGTTTAAACTGCCGGGGTACAACCCGGTATGAAAACACTGGATCTAATAATTACGTAAACCTGATTTTAATTAAAAATAGTATGAATGCAAAGAAATTTATTTACTGGCTCGAACTTACAATCTTTTCAATCTTAATGGCATTTATTATCCCCGTCATTTTTAAATGGATTCAAACCCATAACCTTGTAATTACTACAAAAGGTATAGAAGATGCCCTGTTTTTTGGGATCCTGATCCCGTTTATGATATTCCTTTCAAAAAACATTAAGAATGATTTTTTCAACGCCTTTATTGCCCTGTTAACAATATTTACCCTTTTTCTGATCCTGCGCATAGGTTACCTGTTTTAAATAACCCGGTTAGCCGTACCTGCCCCCTGTACCGACATCAACTACCAGCCATGGGTTATTTAAAAATAACTCCCGGGGGTAAAACTTTTTGAGTTTTTCGTTCTCCATTCCCTTGTTTCCAGATAAGATAAAAACTACTCCCACTTAAAAGACCAGGCCAGCTAATTAAATCCCGGGAAATAATAACCAGGGGGTATAGTCGATGTAAATTCGGGGTTTATTCGTATTAAACTCGCGAAATTACGAATTTAATACGAATAAACCCCGAATATACATCGAAGAAACCTTTGTTGATTGAGGGCAATCTACAATTCAGTTAAGCCCTTGGAAAGGTTGAAAACCCGATAGAGGATACCCGTTTCGAAGAATATGAAATTGTTTGGCAGCAGCTACCGGAAAACTTCCCGTACAGCAGGTTACCCTGTAACATCGGGGACAAAAAAGTACCGGCCGGGAGGTGTGAAAAACATGCAATTTATTTCTGGAACAGATTTTTATACTATCTTTGCGCCCACATTTTAAAAAAGTAATTTAAATATTATGCCAGTAAAAATGAGATTAGCGCGGCACGGCCGCAAACGTTATGCTTACT
>OBJA01000429.1_pt1 | contig 37268 bp, 37 predicted proteins | sample 1519751 | NCBI WGS metagenome assembly OBJA01 (sample SAMEA3881238, study PRJEB22517) | soil metagenome | biome: lake sediment; feature: soda lake sediment; material: sediment, water from around vicinity | place: India | collected 2013-12-23 | depth 3 m
GTTTTACTTCTAAATTTTCCATCCCTCTTTTTTCTTTTTTTTTTCTTTTTTTTTTCTTTAGTGCTTTGATTAAACATTCTACTAAAAATCCCTACTGCCTATAACAGCGGTTTTGTGCTATTTGCCCCATCAACATTTGCGGTAAACTTAAAACTTTGTGCAAGGGGCAAACAGACACAAAGCCGCAAACCGTTACCGAAAATGCCGCAAACGGGCGGCGAAATCAGTTGTCAATGGTTGTCTGCAATGTGTGCTTGCAAATCTTCTATGTAAGTAAAAGCAGAATCACAAAATATACATTCATAAATGACAACTTCTTTTTTCGCCTCATTTTCGGTAACGCTCAGGCTTTCATTTGAAGCTGAATTAATTGATTTAAGATATTTAAAATAGTTGTCCACTGCTACATCATTCTCTTCCCAATCATAATTATCTTGAAACCATTCTAAAAAATCAATTAATTCTTCTCTTTTAGTTTTCATAATATAAGTTTTAAGTTTGCGTCACATTCGGTAACATGCTGTATAGCGAAAGCTTCAAATGAATGGCTTTTCGCCTTCGCAGGCTCAGGCTCTCGCCATACAGCCTGAGCGTTATAACTCATTTTGCAATTTTACCGCATTGCTCACATATTTGATGTTCAAAGTCTGCTGTTACTGTTCTCCCTTTTGCACCGCCTTTGCAATTGCAAAACAAAGTTATAACAGCAGATAAAAACATTTGTATCAAACTTTGTGGTTGCCCAGTCGCTACTATTTCAATTATTCTATCTTTCATAATTTCATTTTATTTATTTGCGAAACGTTATACTCCCTTGCCCAAAGAAAATATCTCATTATCAAAGCATCTAAGGCAGCCTCCATCTTATCTATCCTTTGGCTTAAATTCTTTGCATTGGCCGTTGTTACCGACCTTGCCGCAAGTGCCAATTTACCGGCGGCAAGCATGGCGGGCGTGGTTAATTGATCTTTTTTCGCAGCCTTATAAATGTACACTACTAACTTGGCTAAAAGCACTATGGTTTCATCTTTTGTGCTAATCGCCGCTTCAAAATCATTCAAACAACCTTCAATATATCTTTCAATATCATCAGGTGTTTTTATTTGTTCAACTTTCATCATATCTATGTGTTGTTAAGTTAGTGCTGTGGTTGTTACGTTCGTGGCTGGCGCAATACATACCAGCCGGAACGTTATGCTGCAATGGCGGGTTCTGTGGTTTATTTAAGTTTTCTGCTTCCATTTTACTTTATTTTTAAATTCAACATTTGTTTTTCAAAATCCACTACTTCGGTTATATGCGGAACGTTATCGGTCAGTGCTACGGACACGTTTCAAACGATTTTCTCGTTGAATATCGTAAATCCAATTGAGCAACTGAATGATAGTTACTTGTTCATACCCCTGTTTTTGCAGTTCTTTCAATTTCTTTTCTAATTGTTTCATTTCGTTTCAATTGCCGCACCAAACCGATAACATCGGTTTTGCGCCACCGCTGGACAGTTGATGCGCTGTTATTAAAATTTATCTAAAGCGGCAGCGCAAAGCCGCCAAACGTTATGCGTAATTAGAACTTCGGCTCTTGATGAACAGGTGGTTTGTCAGAAAATTGCCTATTAACCTTTTGTGGTTTAGCTTGGTCAGGCAAAAATTCACCAAATTCACGAACCATATTTGTTTTAGCAAGTATGTGATGATTTGCGTTCACATCAAAATCCTTTGCAAGTATATTCCAACTCACCCCTTTTGTTATTCCTTTGTTTACACTACTAACTTTTGTCCAATCAGTAATTTTTGCCTTTGCGGTTTCAAACATCTGTTGTAGTTGTTCGTTAGTAATTGTTTCGGCAATTTTTCGTGCATCATTTCTATTCATAGCTTTCCTTTTTGGTTTGGTTTTTAATAGGGTTGTTACAATGTCTCTCATGTCCTCCAGATGCCTCTCCGTTGCCTCCTTTGTTTTTTTTGTGTTACATCAACTTATTGTAATTCTCTCTGATAACCTTTGCATCCCAGAGGGCGTTGTGTTTGTTGACACTCATAGAAGATTCGCTGAACGCCATTTCCTCTCTATTCAAATCAAACGCCTCCCCGGGGGTGATCCCTTTTTTAATAGCAATGAGGTCGTTAAGGTCAAAAGGAATGGGAGAAATGTTGTCCGGGAGTTTTGGGAGGCCAATCCTTGTCTTTGGGAGGTGTTTGAAGTTAAGTAAATCCTTGTTGGGAAAGCTGTCATTTACAACGTAAGTAATCTCGTGCCACCCTAAGGACAAATCCTTTACCTCGTGGCCAAGTACACCGGGCAGGTCTACGTGGCGTTCTATGTTTGTTTGTAGTGCATTGTGAGGAACATGCGTTTTGGCCAAGTACACTTCCTCCCACTCCGCCACAAGCTGCATGAAAAACCACCAATCCCATGTCCCGCAGTCAACAATGAATTGCAGGTTGTAGTCGGAGAATTGGGAAAGAAAGTAAAGCAGTTCTGTTTTGATTATAGCCGTGTCGTTATAAACGGTATGCCAGCGGGGGTTGTTCCGCTGTGTCCATTCCCTTATGTTCTCCCCAATAAGTTTCCCCACCACGTTCTCCCTTACCCAATCATCGCAACGGGCAAGGTCGAAGTCTGTAAACTCGGCATAAAAGGACGTTTGGGGTAGTGTGCCAGCTACTATGCCAATGCTGATAGGCTGTGCATCCGGAGACAGGGAGGTTAACTCCATGTCAAGAAAAAGGCTAAGGGTTGGTTTCATTGTTCCCCCTTTTTGTCTTTCACTCTCTGATTTTCTCATTTCTTCACGGTTTTATTGTTAGCGATAAAGGCGGCCTCACGGTAAAGGTCAGCACAGGTTGCCTTCTTGTTCATAAGCCCAGCCCGCTTGATAAGTTCTATTTCTTTGTTGTTCAAAGCCTGCCAGATGCCGTCCCCGTCCATCATTACGTAGTAGGTCTTTCCGTCCTGACAGTGCCTTGCTTTGGCCAGTTTTTTTGCCCTCTCAAACGCCCTTTTCTTCCACCATAACTTAGCCCTGTCTTTCAGGTAAAGGTATTCCCGGTAAAGGGGGTTCCTGTACTGCGAGGACTTCCGCCATCGCCATCTTTTCTTCAGTGATATCATAAAAATTATTTTAAATTAGGGTCCGGGACCTCCACCCTAAACCATTCGTATATAAAATATCTACATTTCTCGATATAGTCTGTCATCTCTGACGTATTTAAAGATGCGGTGGACATAGGAATTTTCTCCACCTCTCCTGTCCCGGGGTGGACTATCTCTTTGCTATTAAACAGCCCCTTAAGGAAGCCATGTGCCTCATCCGGAGAGATCCTCTCCCCGCTTGTGTCTGCATATCCGGACACAAAGCAGTCGATAACCACCCCCCAGTAATATTGGTTCTGGTCATTTGTCCTCTTCCGATAGCTCTTTTTTACAATAAGCTCTATGCGCCCCTCCCCTAGGTGGGACACATTCTCCCAGAACTCTGTGAGTCTGTAAAACAAGGGCCTCCCCCCAACTATCTTACCGTATGTTTTGACTTCTTTCATCTTCTATCTTTTGTCGTTGCAGATAGTCTTCCCTTAGGCAGGTGAACTCATACCAAGCCTTTGGCCCAGCCCTTCTGAGCGATCTAAAGAATTGTTCTGTGATGGCCTCTAGGTGTGTCCCATGGAGCCTTGCTTTGTTGTTGACAAAGACGTTCTTTAGCCTCGTGCTCATGAATTTCCTGTAGACATGGGCCCAAGGCAGGGTGGGTGTGAGGGTGGCCGTGTCGGGCCCGTTTAAGAGCATGATTTCCTTAACAAGGGCAATTATCTCCTCCCTCTCCTTTTTATTCAGGCTGTAGAAAAATGCTTTAACGTTCATGATAAAAACTGTTTGTAAAACCTGATAGAGTGCTCGCACCTCTTTATGCTTTCCCTTATTGTCTGCTGGAATATCTGGCTGTGCCCATCCAGCTTCATGGAAGACAGCTTGCTTTTAATTTCCAACTCAGACTGTATGCCATGGGTGGCCCACTCGTTGATGTCGTATCCCATTATTTTAGCTGTATCTAATATTGCTGTGATTGCTCGCTGCTCCATCTTGGTGTAAATTTAGTGATTTCCTCTTTAAAGCCACCAAGGAACTCCCCAGTTCCATAGTTGCGCCCTTTGGCTACAATATGAACGGTCATTCCATTAGTGTGCTCCCCATTGTATTCCAACCTTCCGTATGTCTCAGGCCGATAGATAAACCATACCACATCCGCTGCCTCCTCTATCTGCCCGGAGTCCCTGAGCCTTCTTAGTGTTGGCTTTGGGTCGGAGTCCTTCCCCCTGTGTAGCTGGCTAAGGACAACGATGGGGATGGACAACTCCTTGGCTAAGTTCTTAAGAACCCTAGCTATACTTCCAACCTCCTCCTCCCTGCTTCTAGACTTCTCTGAAGACATCAGCTGCAGGTAGTCTATAAACACTACATCTACCTTCTTCCTGATCTGCGCAGACCTTATCAAACCTACGATGTGATGTACACTAGAGTTGCTGATGTCTGCAATATAAAACCCTTTGTCGTGATAGCTTGAGGCCACATTCATAATCTCCGCCAAGTGGTCATGCCATACATTTGTAGGATACTCTGACTTAGCTGATATCATCCTGTTCATGATCTGGTCTTCGCTCATCTCTAAGCTGACAAAGAGGAGGGATTTCCCCTGAGATAGAACGTTCTCCGCAATGTTTAGAGATAGGCTGGTCTTCCCCTGACTGGGTTCCCCAGCTATAATTATCAGGTCGGTATCTTGAAGGCCACCAGTGAGGAAATCAAAGTAGGGGAAGCCGGTCCTGATCCCGCTGTGGGACTCTTTGCCTATATTGTTGACAAGCCTTTTGGCCACCTCATATCCTGAAACGATGGACTTAGTCCCTCCCATGTAGACGGAAGCCATCCCCTTTGAAATGGCGTTAGCCTTCTCCTCTGATGTCCCCTTTACTTTAGCTAAAGAGCACGCCTCGTCGATCAATCGGCATCTCATGTCTTCCTCTAGGACCCCAATCAGGTCTTCCATGGGGATAGAAAAGTCTATTCCCTCTACGCATCCGATAATATAGGATGACTGATCTTGGCAGTGCTCTTTAAGGTACAACAGGTTGGGCTTCATCCCCGAGGATATTGCCTCCAGATACACCTTAATCACCTTCTGCCCGGTCACGAAGAGGTCTGGCACGATCCCATCTGCATATGCATAGTAGTCGTCAACGCTAGAGATAATCCTACCCAAAAGCTGCTTTTCGTATGTTCTGGCTAAACTCATATCTTCTTGGCAAATTTACCAAAGCCCTTGGGCTCTATCTCTTTGTCTGTTATCTTCTTGTACCTTGGCTGGACGCTTTTGTTCTCTGGCTTGAACCACACGGAATGTGCCTTCATCTTCCAGTTTTTGACGGTCCTGCCATTGGTATCCTTCCAGTCATTGGACGAATAGGTGTTATAGAATCGCTCTCCTGAAATCTCTGTGTATCCATTCTCTACAAAGAAGTCAATGCACTCTTTTTTAGTGGGGGGCGAATCTGATACAGCCTTGGTTTTACTGGGCCTTCTTCTGTTCCCCCACCGAATGTCAGCCGCTTTCTTTCTGCTCTTTGATATCTTGGCCATCCTGCCCATCCTTTCCTCTATTGTGTCGTTAGAAATTGCACCGTCCTCGATACAGAACAAATCGAAATCGCATATAACCTCTTTCACGAAGTCCAAATCTTCTCTGTAGTCATCAGCAATCCCATTAAAGTCTGCCGGAAGGCTGTTGTTGTTAATATAGAGGTCCTCCACTATAGCCCAATAGAAGCCATAACCCCTCCATGAATACTTCCTGAGCAATGCCTTGATCTTTGGGTCGCTCCTCGATGTATAGTCGTGTGAAAAATATTGTTTGACAGACATTATAATCCCCTGTTAAATGGTATATCCAGTCCCTTATCTGCAATCCAAGTGGGTCTCCCCGTGGCCTCCTCGATCTCTCTTCGAAAGCTTTCCGCATTGCTGTGTGCCCTGCTTAGGTGTAGAAGAACAATGTTATTCAGCGACGATTTGTCTATCCTTTGTAGATATGACTTACAAACAGATATATCCATATGAGACCTGACCACCCTCTCATGTACTACATAGGATGTTTCCATCGTCATGGTTTTTGAGTCTAGGATGCCTTGATCATAATTTGCCTCAATCAGGATGTTGGATATCTTCCCGAAGTCATATTTAATGCTCATGGCATCGGTTATAAAGGGGAAGAGTCCGCTATCCGGGTGGTCTATCAGGTATCCATAGCAGGTTACGTCGTGTTCTAAAAGGAATGGGGTGACGACGAAAGACCCGATCTTCGCCCTCTTGTTTTTCTTTAGGTGGTGTACACGATGCCCCTCCAGAGACAGCTCCTTGGCTGTCTCTGGAGGCATGTAACAATCCATTGCATCTTTAATGTACTCCTTGGCCCGCCCGCCATGATCTCCGTGGGAATGACTGATCAAAACCCCACAAACGCTGCTCAGGTCAAATCCCATTGCCTCCTTGAGCCTGCGAAGGGGGACCCCAGCCTCAATGACAAGGGCCTCATCTCTGTTATACACTACATAACAGTTGCCAGACGACGAGCTACCAACGACCTTTAGACGCATATCCAGCGCTATTTAGAGAATAGATCGCCAACACTTTCTTCCTTTGTCCTCTTCCCGGAAGCCGGGTTCACCCAGCTGGGAACTGGCGTATGGTCCTCACTTTTTGCCTTAGGGGGCTCCTCCTTGGCTTTTGGCTTTGGCTCTGGCTCTGGCTCTGGCTCTGCCGCCTCCGCCTCGTCCTTAGTCCTCTCTTTGACTTTAACCTCCGGCACGGGCCTTTCTTCTTCATCGTCAACGGCTTCATAGAGGGTTAAAGGCTCCATCTCCTCATCTGCGCCCTCCTTGGAGGCGATCAGGCGAGATGGATCGCTGGCATCCTCTCCATCATAGAGATAGCCATCGGAGGAGGTGTTGATATAGAGCTTACACGCCCTGCTGGCAACGGTCTTCTTGGCCATCTGGTCTGGGAAGTTTTTGTGTGCTTGACTTTGGCCCTTAGCCTTGCCCATGAGCCACGCCTCCCTGATCTGGGTCATGGTCATCACCTCCACATCTGTGGTTCCATCCTCCAGAACGATGGTACAGTAGGCCCCCTTGATCTTGTTCTTGTCAATGTTTTCAAAGGACTGCTTGTGCTTGATGATCTTCTTCCTCCCGCTGTTGACATCGATCTCATATTCGAACTCATCCTTTTCGTAGATGACTTCCGGATAGACCGCCTTCACTCCTCCAACTCTCTTGGCCAATGCAATGGTCCCCCCATACTCCCTTTGCATGGTCAGCTTGTTTCCGTAGGCGATGAAGGCGCATTGCCCCTTCAGTGGGTTCAGCCCTTGGATAACCATCGAAAGCATGGCGTTGGCAATACTGGCTTTAGTGCAGACCTCAAGGACAGGCAACTCATCCTTCGTCTCTTTGTCCTTCAGTATCAAGAAGGCAGCTCTGACGGCATTCTCTGGGCTGTAGTCTGGTGGCAGCTTGATCTGGCCAAGCTTTTGAAAGTCTATAACCCTCTGTATTATAGAGGTTTGGATTTCTTTCTTTGCATGTTCTGTTTTCTTTTCCATATTTATTTTTGATTAAGTGGTTGATGTTTTGCTGCTCAAAAACACAGAGCCTCCGTTAATGGGCTCTCCTTCTGGATGCTGGAGAACCTTAAGATTACCCACGTCTGCGGCATAGAGGGCTATGGTTTGGGCCATCGGGGTATCGAGGGTTACAACGGCCTCTGCGTTGTCTACCCACATCGGGCCAGAAACGCCATAGTGCTCGGATAGGGACTTGGCGATCTTCATCCCCGCTATGATTTTGTGGCCATGATTTACGTCAGGCCAAGGAACGCCATCTACCATGGTCTCGCATGCCGGTTCCTCGCCCCCGTTAACCAGCGGCCTATACATAAGGAAAGATATTTCCTTATATGGAAACTTCTGTGCGATCTTTGCATGCAGTGCTCCAATAACTTCCTTCTCAAAGGACTCAATAAGGAATAACTTTTTTTCCTGCATGGCTTTCTCTTGGCTCTTCTCTTTCTCCGTGGATGCCAGTTCGCCCATTCTTTTTTCGATGTCCCTTTTCGACTCCACCCTTTGGATGGCTCTTTGCAGAGACGACATAGCCTCCCTGAGCTCTTTTCTCTCCTCCTTAATGGATGGGTCTGGATCGCTGAAGACAATGGCATCGGCCTCACCCTTCAGGGCGTCAGCCTCTTCCATCATTTTTATGTACTCTTCATCAGACGATGCCTCTTTTGTGTAGTCAGGCCTTTTAAATTCTTTATCCAGCAGCACACGCTCAACCTCTCCCAGTTCACTATTGGCTGCTGCTATGCGATCTTCCGCCTCTTCTGACCTTTTTTTAAGGGCCTCTATGGACTGTAAAACCTCGGCAAGTAATTCGTTGGTTCTCTCTCCATCTTCAGAAATCTTTTTCAGCAGGCGAGACTTGTCTGCATTGAATGCTTCTTCCCCCCCCTCGGTTAGGTCATACGAGCAGTTTGGGCATGTCTTCTCTGGGTTATATTCCGAGGAGGAGGCCTCCTTCCACTTGGCTCTCAGCTCCCCAAGGGTTTCGTTAAGACTTTTGGCTTTGGCCTGCCTGATCAGGATATCCTTTGTCATCTCCTCTAATGAGGAAGACAGCCTTGTGATCTCAGAATGAAGGGATTGAGCCCTCTCTTCTTCCTCAACTACGTCTTTTAAGTATCTGTCTTTGATCTGCTTGGCCAACTGTTCCTTATACTCTTGAGCTTCCTGCCTCTTCGCCCAGTATTGGCTGGTGAGTTCTGCCTTCCTTTGCGCTTCAAACTCATGGTCTTTAGCCCTCTCCTCCAGCTTGGAGTCGATGGCATCTATTTTCTTTTGGTATGACATGATCTTGGCCTCAACATCTTCTGGCACTTCTTCCGTCTCTGATAACTGCATCTTCAGCTCATCGATCCTTGCCGGGATATGCTCAATCTCTTCTTTGATCCTTTTGATCTTGGCCTTTGTCAGAATCTTGGCATCCTCCTCTTTCTTCTCAGATAGCAGGGTCCTGACGTCATCGTATTTCTCTTGGGAAAGGATTTTTTCTTTGTCTATATCCCCTGCCACATCAAGGATGATCTTCCTTCTGTCTCCCCAATGGAGGGTGTTGAAGTATAGTGGATTGACAATGGTTTTAAAGACCTCTTCATCCACGATCTGGGATATGGTCTCAGAGTAAGTTTTTTCCATCATCGGCACATCATCTATGCTGTAGATCGTTTCATGACCAATGAAGCTTTCCTCTGACGATCCACGCCTCTTCTGCCACTTCTCACGATAGGTTTTCTTCAGGACGGTCTTATTGCCATCCACATAGATGACGCCCTCCACGCTATGCTCTGCCTTTTGCATTGCCTCCCCTGTTTTCGGGTCCCTCGTTTTGATGGAGTAGTCGGCCCTGCCTTGGCTGTCTTTGCCGAAAAAGAGCCAGCAGAAGGCGTCATAGATGGTCGTCTTCCCCGCACCGTTTTGGCCAATTATGGCGGTGACACCAGAAAACAGGATCGTCCGCTTCTTTATTCCCTTGAAGTTAACCAACTCAAGGGACCTTAGATTGATGGACTTCATATTTCACCTCCTTCCTTACTCTTTCTCAAAAGGTCCAGCAGCGGGTGCCCTTGTTGGATGGTCTGAATCTTACAGTCCATGATCCCGTCTATCCTCCCAAGGTTAAACGAAAGCTGAAGGAGGAAATAGGTATATTCTCCAAGGCTGGAGAGCCGCTGGGAGTGTTCTGCTGCCTCCTTGACGATACGTATCTTAAATACGCTTTCATCTCCCTCAAAAAGGGCTTTGGCCATGTCAGCAACCTCGGTAGCCCTCTCTCTGGACAAACCCAGCAGGGGGCTTATACTTCCATCTTTGTCTACCTGCTTTTGCATTTGATATATTTGCTCCATGTGCTCTGCGGCAAACAGGTATGCTGCCTTTGCGTCTTTATCTGACATTTTTGTTTGTGTTGCCATAGATTGTCATTTTTTGGTTCGTACATAAGCCCTTGGAGGGGGCGGAATATTGATTTTTGGTTCTTCCTCTGGAGGAAGGAACTCTTTCTGGTCACGGAGGAAGTTTTTAAGTGCTATTCGCACAAGCTCAGAAAGGCTACATCCATATACCTTGGCAAGGGCATGGAGCTGCCTTTTATGTTTGCGCTCGACCCTGACGTTGTATATCTGGTGCATCTCAATGATGGCCATCTTCCCCCTCCTTTCTATACCCCGAAATGGTTTCTTTGATCTCGTCCTCCATCTCTTTGAGCGCACGGGAAAGCACCTTCTTCTCCTCGGGCTGGGCTGCGGAGGAGCACAGGTAGTGGTTCCACCTTAAGGTAATAAGCTTTATCACCTTATCTGATAGGTCATTGAGTCTGGATCGGACAACTCTAGCCTCAGACAACTCCTGATCTACCTCGTTTTTCTTGGCGATGAACTTCAGCCAGTCACTTTTTTTGACAATGACGAAGCTGTCTGGGAGGCCAATCTCGGATGCAAGCTCCGGATGGGCCTTCATGTAGTCGCTGCGTTCTTCTCTGTCCATACCTTCTTTTATTTGTGAATAATTTCGTATTCCACCCCCTCTTCTTCGGTTTTTGGGGGGAAGATGTCTGTTATTAAAACGGTTCTATATTGGTAGTGCGACCCAAATACACGCACCACCGCCTTGCCATTCCCTTTGTCCGTCCAAAACTGCTGATCCTCAGACATGCCACGAACCCTGACAAGGTCCCCCCTCTCTAAACTCTTCCTGAACGCCTTCAGCCCGGAATACTGTCTCTGCATATTGCGGATCATCAACATAAACAGGACAAACAGCAACATCATTACAAGGATCATCGCCCCTTGGCCCATTACTTCGGCCTTTTCATATACATAGTCCATCTCTCCTTGTTTTATTAAAATGGAAGGTCATCATCATCAGGTATTGGAGCTTTGGTTGTCCTTGGCTTTTCCTCGGGAGGGGGAGATACGCCAGACTTCTTCTCTCCTGCGAAAACGAAGTCGTCAACGGTCACCTCTGTAATGTATTTTTCCACACCGGAGCCATCCTCATACTTGCGTGTTCCGATCTTTCCCTCAACATACAACAGGGTTCCCTTGTCGAAGTAGTCTTCGGCAATCTCCGCCTTGCGTCCCCATAGAACTAGGTTGTGCCATTCAGTCCGCTCAACCATTTCTCCATGTTTGTTTTTATACTTTTCGTTGGTGGCAATTGAAACCTTTGCCACGATTGAGGAGTCAAACCTCGAAACCTTAGGCTTGCCGCCCAGTCTTCCCATTAAAATCACTTTGTTTACCATGATAGTCTAATTTAGAGTTAACACTATTTGTAATTTTTGTTCCCGTGGCAGGATTCGAACCTGACGTCCTAAAGAGTCATAGGGTATAGCCCCTCGTATCTAGGATGGTGAGAAGGATTTACGTACGCTTACCTTCTCTCCCAGCGGCAGCCTTCCGCCACACGGGAAACCAATTGTCAGGGCGGGACTCGAACCCGCAGGACCTGTTTTAAACACCGGAAGCCTAAATGATAAGTTATTGGCTTACCTAGGCTTCGTCCCCGGTCTGTGGTGTATCTTAATTCATCGGAGAACACTCATGATTGCTCTTTGCCGACGTTGCGTATTCCAATTCCGCCACCCGACAACCATTCAAAGAACAATTATTCGACAACACCTGTGCACTCCATGGCGTGCAATGATTTTGGATCGTCATCACCCTGTGTTTGTAATTCCTGTGGCTTTTCGCCCTCTGTGTCGGTATAGAGTTGATCACGGCTGGGGTTGCATCCCTTTTATTCCCGTTGTCTGCGCTCTGCGGGCAGTCTATTACAAACTTCCATCATCCCTTGCGGGCAGGTGTTGTTGGTTCTTGTTTTTATAGTATTGTTATCTGTACGACATAGTTAAATTCACCCATCAGCCTCTTTAGGCTATCGGAAACAAATAGGCCTGAACTTTGGGGTAGATATATCGTCCTTCTTTTTGCGTCCAGATCAAGCCCCTCCGACCCGACCTTCCGGTGTAGATAATATCGAATATTATCGCTCTTTTTCCGTTTCATTGGCCAACAATGTTTAAATATACAAATGCTGATCACATGGTTCTTCTTTTTTGTGCCACCTACCACAACCACACAAATAGTGGGTTTCTCCTAGGCAGTTAAAGCATACAGTCTTCAGGTCTGACTTGTAGACCAAAGATGGATCGACTCTTCTCATGCATTCATCACAGAGGTCGGGCAATAGGGGGGGCGTCTTACGTGATTCCATATCTGCAAATGTCGGAAATATCTGTTATATATCCTATTTATTTGGACGTTTTAACTAAGTTTTAACTTATCTAGGTTATCTTGATGATTAAGTTTTAGGTTGTCTTGATGATCTGTTTTTCCACAGGGGAAAGAACCCCGAAGGCCATTACGGCCTCCGGGGTCACACACACCATGGACACACCGTGCATTGCACGAATTTCTTAATCCTCCCTTTGGCTTGTGTTGGCCACGGGCACGGAGGAGGTAAAGCTGCTTCCGTCTTCGTTGATTTGATCGTGGTCGATCAAAGTAACGGAAATGTTGTTTGGGTTTGGGCAATAGACTTCCTGAACGTTGCCTCCACGGATTTCGATAGTCACTTCCTCTTTGTGGTCTGCGATGATCTGCTCTAGAAAGGCCAAAATGCCCAGCATGTTTCCTTTTGTGTGGGCTGCATTGGACGATAGCAGCCTCTGCGCAAGCCTTTTAAGGTCTTTGACACAGTATTCGATATCTTGATTCTTCATGGGGTGGGGTTTTAAATAGTTTATTTTCTCATAAACAGAAGGGCTTCTTCTATTTCAATACTCAGGTCGATAGCTCGCTTTGCGTTCTCTATGGCGCTGGTCAGGCCATGCTCTCCGCAATAACTTTCATTGCAGTATTTTCCGCTGATATGGACGCAGTATACATCTCCCTCGAGATAGTGATCATACTCAGCCACCTCCTCTATAAGGAGTTTTTTCATCTGCTCATCTGTATAGCCAAAGACATCCCTCCAGTCCTTGGCCTCTTTATGCGTTATGTAGATGTATCCCACCTGACCGGAGTCCCAAGGACATGAGAATGGCTTAGTGCTGATGCTTAAGCCAGAGTGGTCGTAAAGATAAAGAGGGAGGGCGACATACCTCTTGAAGAAGGCCTCTTCCAGTTCCAATAATCTCTCTTGATTGTAAATACCTCTAGCCTTTCTTTTCAGCATCTTCTCCAGCCAGTCAATGGGGTCTGCTATTTGCTGATCTCCAAGGTTGTATCGCCTGTGGGAACATACCATAATCCCAGAGGTATCCCACTCTCTCGGATTCTCAGGATCGCTGTCCTGAGTGATTTTGATTGTGTGTTCTTTATATTCTTCTTCCATCTGTGTGTTGTTTTACAAGGAACCTGCCTCGTCAGCAGCGGTAGGTTATCTCCGCTGTATCCCACCCAAATAAGGGTGGGATTTCGGCTATCTTTTTTTGAAAAAAAGGCCAGTCCTGCCCGCATAGTAGCCGGGGACAACCTCGACATCCCAACCTTTATCAACAATCGACACCTTGTGTTTGTGTTCAGAGCATTGGGCGTGCCCAAAGCCAATATACACCGGAGATGAGATTTGGGTAATCTGGGTGGATGTCCCAAAATTGTGGTATTCGGGCTTGAATGCTTCCGGGAACATTGCCTTTAATACTTCTTTTGCTTCCCTGCACGTTTCCGCTGCAGCCAGTACGGATTCTCTGGTTACTTCAAGTTTACTCATGACGATAAAGTTTTAAATGTTTACAACTTGGTTTTCAATACATTGGCTATGGTCAATTGAACCAATGATTTAACTTCTTCGATATTTTTCAGTCCGCTTCCTATCGGGATGAACACGCCCATCTTCCAATGGATGTAAGCATGCCCAGAGGGAAGCAGGGCAATCCGGTGGCTGGATAGCGAAATTTGAGGAACGCTCATCCATAGCGTAGCGAAAGATGCCCCTTTGGCAACAAGGGACTTTTCTGTTCTGTTTGCAGTTTTAATGTCTTTCATCTTGCTTTTACTTTTGGTTTGACGGGATCAGCCTGATTTCTTTGTTTTCAAAGATATCCCAGATAGCTTTTTGCTTGTTCTTCTTCCCAATAAAGATCGCCTCTCTCAGGTCTTCAACGTGGACGGAGACGTCTACATGGTACAGTCCGGTCTCGGAGTCCTTCCACACTCCAATCAGCTTGCTTGCGTCGGGGGCCTTGAAAGACTGCATGGTTTCCCTTAGCTTGGCTTTAGGGACAACCTTCTCATACCCCGCAAGGGAGACGATGTATCCGGAGATCATCTCAAAAAGCCTCCAGTCTGCCGTTACGGTTACTCCGCCATCCTTCAACGCCTGACGGTAGGCCTTGGTTACTCTTGCTTTCTTCATGTTTTCTTCTGTTTGTGAATATGGTTTCTTAACATACTTTTCTTGCACTTCGTTTTGTTGGAGTGCAGGCCATCCAGAGGGGATGATCCGGTATTGGCCATTATGTGGCTGCAGCATCTCTACATAGGGCATATGCTTGATCTTACCCCTTTTGTCTACAAAGGAGGAGGTAGCCACAACAATCGCCTGTGCTCCCTTGCGCCATTCAACAACATCCCCAACTCGGTAGTCATACTGGAGTTGTTCGCCTCCGGTGGGTTCTTCCTCTTTGTTGACTGGGACAGCTACGCTGTCATATGCATCAGCCAACAGCCCTCTTTTGCGCTGGAGTGCGCCTTTGTTTTTCTTCAGAAAATTCCTCAATGCAGCACCAGACATGCCTTCTGGTATCTGGATGCTGTCCTTGGTAACTCTAACGTGTTTTTCCATGATGTAAGTAATTAAAAATGAAACAATTAAAATACTCCAAGACTGTCAAGTGCTGCACGGTCTCGATCCATCTTGCGCAAATCCACTCCGGACTCTCTAAATGTATTGGTCATATATTCATACAACTCTTGTCGTTCTTTGCTCATAAAGAAAAGGTGCCCAAACCCCACTTTATAGGGGTTTGCGAAGGTCATAACAGCCTGCCATGCAGCAGCTTCATCGGTGTCAACTGGAGGACATTTTGCCAGCAGCCGCCCCTTGTTTTTTCCTCTTGTGCAGATAGCTTTCCTCAAAGCTTCTCTTGCACGACGTTGTATTGCTTCCATGTGTGTTGTTTTATGTGAGTTTTTTTTGTGATTAGTAATTAGGTTATGTCAAATATACAATGTGGATCACGTATGGCAGCGTGTGGCCGTCGTCCCCGCATTTTTTGCAGACGGCAACAATGGCAATTTTATTGCCGCCCTCGAAAAAGGCTTTCATCCCCCGTGTTTCCCCGCATTCACACGTCGCGGACGTGGGCCGGATAACGGTATCGGTTGATAATAATTCTTCGGTCCGGTTTTGATCCAGCCACCGGCTCAGCACCTCAACAGCCTTGGTTTCGGTTTTTACAATTACTTTTGGTTTCATGTTTTTCTGTTTTTTTGTGATTAGATAACCTCTCCATCTTCTGTAAACTCATAATCATTCGCTTCGCACATTTCTCTCAACCCCTCATCCGAATAAATATATTCCGTTTCGTCATGCAGCACGTCAAGCACTTTACTAATGTTGCCGCTGCGCAAAGCCTCAATTACTTCAATATCCCAGCAACAGCCGGTAAGGGGACAATCCTCTGCCGCTAAAGATTTAAGTGCGCTTTTATTGTAATTTTTAAAAGAAATATGTTCTCCCCTGTCCGGCACGGGGCAGATGCTGTATGACAACACCCCCCCTATTTCTTTTTCCAACGCTTTGAGGCTTTCTATCAAATCGTCAACACCGTGACGGTTCAAATCGTGCCAGTTGTTTCTGATCCATTCAAAGCATTTTTGCTGGTCTGGATGCTCGTCTATTTTATAGACTTTTGTGATAATTTCTCTCATGTCGTTTGTTTTATGGTTTACAATAGTAACAGCTTATTAATTTGTGCCTTCGGAAAGGATTTCATCATAAAGCATATCAGCGGCAAAGAAAATCTCGCTTCCTTTTCTGGCAGTGCGATAGGGGGTTTTTTTGCCCCGGCCAGCCCAATAGTCAATACATTTCTGAATTTCATCATCAGATCTGCTCAGCAGTACAAAGCCGTAGGTTTCTTTCCAGTACCGCTTAAAGGCAGCAACCGGTTCTAAGTAATTTTTGTAGCAACGAAGGGAATTGGTTTCGGGAATAATTTCAAAGGCTTCCCAAAGAAAGTTGCCGTATTCATCAGATTGAGTATGCCGGACGGTGTTAAAAAGTTGAATTATACTTGGAAAGTAACATGCTCCATTTTGAATTCGGTTTGGTAAAAACCTAAGGTTTTCATAGTTTTCATAATTGATAAAGTTTTAAAGTTTGACACAGTGTTAAGTTGTGGCACTGGACGGAATCGAACCGTCTTCAGGTTATTCACTGTCTGGACTCCACTCTCAGCAGTGCCGTGTGACCGGAAAGCCCTCCGGTCAGGGGGTTTTGTAGTCTTTTACCAGCTTCACCAGCGTGGTTGCGGTGGTGCGCAGATCGCTCTGCAATTCCCGAGGACTTCCTCCACCACCTCTGTGACTCGCTACAGATCAACTCCAATTCAATGGAGTCCACTCGGTATCCTGCCCTAAACCGGCAAGCCTTAAACCTCTTTGAGGACATGAGTCCAGCTTCCTGTCTTTAAGCTAAAGCCAGTCTCCCGACTGTCCTAGCCTTCCGCTGTCAACACATGCGTGTTTGATCTGCCTGACTGGTAACACATGCGGTTATGTGATCCTATCCGTTTCCTCTGCCGCAATCTGCCAGCCCATCGCTTGATGTCATGCCCTCCAGCATCCTCTCAATGACCCTGCGTATATTAAAGTATGGTTATCCAAACCATTGACAATCAATCGATTGTAACGCAGCCCCATGGAAAATCAGCTAGCTAGCATCCCCAGCGTGTCAAAGAACGATCAATGCGAACCTACAGTGAGATTTATTAAAAACCAAATCATAAAAGACAGATATGTTTTTTTATTTTGAATAACACTCTGATAGCCAACAAATAAAACCCCAAATTAAAACTATGTTAATTTAGGGATGCTACATATGTCAAAACATATATGTGACCAATTCTAAGGACTTGATTGTCAGAATATCGCTGCGATGATTTTTATCTCCCTCCCACGGAGCCACAAACCCCTATGACTCAGCCCCTTACGGCGTTTACTTGAAGCATTACTTTAAGTAGGGGATAAATCTTGCGCCCTCAGCTGGAGATAACGCTTTTTTGTGTGTTATTTTATAGATATCAAGCCACAACTGCCGAGAAAAACAGGGTAGTTGTATAGAGTTGGTTATCAGAAGATTGAATGTTTTTTCTTCCAATTGTCTTAATTTTTATTGTAAAATTTGAAAAATGTAGTAAAATGAGTATCAGAAGATTATGCAAGTTGTCTTTAAGATCGCCTTGTATTTATCTCGAAGATTTTTTTTTTTTGTGTTTCCTGAAAGCTTTATTCATCAAGGGATGTATGCATTTGCAATGCAAGTGCAATGCAAGTGCAATGCACACTATCTATCTATCTATTTATTAAAAGATAAACTTAGTATTGTAAGATTAATATAGTATTACTTACTATAGTAAGATACATAACGAGGGGAAGCCTCCAGCAGGGAGTTGTCTGATCTGGATTCGTTTGACGTAAAAATACGTCATAAAAGTCGCAAATAAGGCACGATCACCCCTTTCTGGTATAAGACCCTTGCTGCAGGGGGGATCATTGAAAACTGCCCAGAATAGCGCAGGAATTTCTCTATGTTTCTTAGTTGGGTGAACACCCTCTTGAAATAGTTCCTCTCCTGTGTGCGTGATGGATTAACAATGTGTATTAATTGATCAGCTAATTGATGGATCAGCCAGCGTAATTGAAGTAATACTTTAAGTGGAGCGATCCACTGTGCTGATCCTCAATTGTTTTGACCCCCCACCCGGGGGGATGGGTAGGGACAAGGACGACCCTCCCCCCGCCCATGGTACCGTATATACAATCGGGGAAACATTGGGTTTGACCCCGTTTTTCCATGGGGATTCGCTATAGTACCCACCCCCCTCTGGACCCCCAACAGAACCGGGCCCTTTATGCATTTGCATTACATTTGCACTACACTTGCATCACGTTTTTGTACTTTATTTTGGTTTTGTTTTACACATTATCCACCTTTATTATACGCATCGGGGGTTTTATCGGGGGCCTTCAGTTAGTGCACAAATTGCACAATCTGGAGTGCATATTGCACATAAGTTGCACAAAAAGCAATACAATTTGTGCATTGTTTGGTATTTTGATCCAGAGTGTTGTTGTTTGGTTTGGGATTTGGGTTTATTTTTTCAGGCAGTTTATACCCGGAAGGTTTTTTTTGTTGTGTTTTGGCATATTTCATACCTTATTTGGTATAACTCATTGGTTTGAGTTCTGCCTTCGCTACAATTTAACACTATTTATGAGTTTCGCAGAAGGATGTATTGGATTTCTTTGTAAATTTGTGATGTGTGTATATTTAACCCCTGTAGTGATGCCTAGAAAAGTCAGCCTCCGTTCCTCACGCTCTTCCATTTGGTTCTTGATGTACTACCATGTTCGGAGGTTGGCTTTTTTATTTCTTCTTCGAACTGGATTATGGAAGAACTCCAAGATCCGGATTAACCATGACAGTATTTCAGGGTTAAGGAAAATCATCCATGTAGACTTTGTTCGTTCCAGAGAGATACTCTGTTTGAGGGTGGGGGAGCCCTTTTGTTGTTATGCAGACCTAAAAAGGGTTAATGGGCTGAATGACAGAAGAATAGCAGACATCATCTCAAGTAATACTTTAACCTTTTATTAAAATGGCCAATCCACATCAGGTTACCAGAGACTTTGAGAAGGCACTATGTGATTATACTGGAGCTCCATATGCTATAGCTGTGGATAGTTGCAGTTCAGCTCTTTTTCTTGCATTGAGTTATGTAGGGGTGAAGGGGGTAAGGGTTCTCATTCCAAAACATACCTATCCCAGTGTTCCATGCGAGATTATCAATGCCGGTGGTATTGTTGGATTTCGTGACACAGAAGGCCAGCCCAACCTGCGGGGGATCTATCAATTATATCCAACGCCGGTTTACGATTGTTCTCTGCACTTCACAGCAGATATGTATGAATATTTTTCAGCTGGTGTTTCGGATGCTCCGATGATGTGCCTTTCCTTTACTGGTCCGCACAAGACGCTGAAGCTGGGCAAGGGTGGAGCCATCTTGGTTGCTACGGAAGGAGCATATAACTGGTTGAAGAGGGCTCGCTATTCAGGGAGAAGGGAGTGCAGCTACCATCAAGATCCAATGGACATGATTGGGTGGAACAAGTATATGATGCCAGAGGTGGCTGCAAGGGGTTTGCTTTTGATGGGGCAGTTCTATGACCGCCATGGAAATAAGAAGTCAAACCCACCTCTTGAAATACCATATCCAGATCTCTCGAAGTTTGATGTCTACAGAAAAGCATCAGAATACAATGATTTTTTACATAACTCAACAAAACACTGGTAAAATGGGCAAAGGAATGACATTTGGTGATGCAATTGAAGCATTAAAAAAAGGGAAAAGGGTTGCCAGAAAAGGGTGGAATGGAAGGGGGATGTTTCTTTTTCTTCTTCCGGCAGCAACAATACCGGTCCACGCAATCCACGACCTAACCTTAAAAAGGGTCATAGAAGAAGAAGTAGGTGGAAACACCTTTGAAGCTCTTGGGTCTATTCGCATGCTTACTGCAGACAAAAAAATCCTTACCGGATGGGTTGCCTCTCAGCAGGACATGCTTTCCGAAGATTGGACAATTGTTTATTCACCCACTCAATGTGCTTGCGCAGAATGCAGAAAGTAAAACAAGCATATGTCTCTAAGGCCGTCTCCCACTTTATGTGGCACGAAATATATGGACTGGAGCCATATACAGACCCAGAAGCACCATCTGTTTTCTTTGGCGTCTATTACAATGAAGACATCCATGCAATACGCAACCATCGAGGATCGGCCATAGTGCGTTGGTGCGGAAGAGATGCATTGAAGTGGCTCGGGGGAAGTCTTATTTCCATCGACAAAGGAAAGCCAATAAGGCATGTAACGCCGCTCCCGGCAGTGAAAATAGAACTAGAGAAAAGGGGGTTGGACTTTTGCCAGATAATCCCATTGTCTTACTTCCCCGGAAGAGAGCCAGATCCAAAGCCAGCAGGGAAATCCATTTATTGCTACTACGACTTTGGAAGCGGCTGCTCTGAGATCAAGCCCCTCAACAAAGAGATAGAGGAAAAATACAATGTAATCTACCCTCCCCGGCAAAAGGATCGATGTACCCTTATGGAGTGGCTTGGTGGAGCCAAGGAGAACTTCTATGATGTATTTGCAGGGCTGATGCTTTCTGATTTCGCCAAGGGAGGTGCTTCCATTGTGGAGTTGGGGCTAATGGGGGTTCCGTGTATTACCAATGTCCTTAACCTCCCCAATACTATACCTTGGAGTGGGGCATGTGATGTAATGGAAACGCTGCACCAGCTGGAAGACAGGATTGGCAAGAAAGATGTTGCAATGGCAAATGCAGTATATGAAAAACTTGATAAAAAACACAAATGGCTTTACCTATGAAAAACATAATCCTCTATGGAGCGTCCTACCCGGATCCGATTAAGGCAATCATTGCATCGAACAAGTCTCCGAAGGTCCACCACCTCAATGTCGTTGGATTTCTGGATGACATAAAGCATGGAAAAGAAAAATACTTCATGGAATATCCCATCTTGGGAGACATAACCTATCTCTATAAAGGGCTCCCTTGTGAAGGTTTTGGACAATTCGGGCCAACCGTCTTTGTCAACAACGTGCATTCTTCTTGCTCTAACAGGAAGAAGATAGCACAAAGGCTACATGGGTTAGCGACTATGTCCATCATCCATCCATCAGTGGACATGACCTATGTACGGACGCCCGGGCAGAACTACTACATCGGATCTGGGGTATACCTTGGGCCCAATGTAGTGCTCTATGGAAATAATTCTATCCGCCACAATGCAAGCATTGGACACGATACAAAGATTGGATTAAACTCCTGTGTTGCCCCGGGAGCGACCATTAGCGGTGGAGTGACCATAGAAGACAACGTCTATGTCTGGTCCAATGCCTTCATCAAACAAGGGGTCAGGGTCGGAGAAAACTCTATTATTGGAGCTGGGGCAGTGGTGTTGCAAGACGTTCCAAAAGGGTCAACCATCGTTGGTAACCCCGGAAAACAAATAAGCAAAGAATAAAACTGGAGAAAGCTATGGAAATAAAACACATTGTATGCACTAGGTTTTCCTTTTTTTCAAAAGAGGAGTTAATCCAAAGACTGCCACTTCTTAAGGAGATAGTTATTCCGTCCCTTAAAAAACAAACAAACCAGAACTTCACTTGGGCCATCATTATCAACTGGGACCACCTAGATATCATCACAGAAGAGATCGACTATGACTTCGTTCCCCTGTACTCCATGGAAGAGTATAGGGCATTGGTGAACATCCAAGGATTCAATCTTCAGACCCGCCATGACTCCGATGATGGACTGTCGGAAGACTATATACAGAAGATCCATGACGCTGTTACCCCCCACCTCAGCAAAGAGAGGGTGCTAATACACTTCAAGGTGATGAAGATGGACTATAAAAGCGGAAGGAAGTGGGCAAGAGAAAGGCAATACAATTCAAAGACGGCATCGATGTTTTTGACTATATATCAAAGAGACAAACCAATCGATCTCTTCATATACCAATACAGCCACGATCAAATGCCCAAGGTGGTCAGATTCCAGAAGATCATAACAATGCCAATAGGAGATTGCTTTTGGGTTATGCACAACTTCCAAAACCATAAATCAGAAGACAAACTAAGAAGGGGGGACTATTCTATCAATGATCGGCTAAAGGCCATTTCTTCGTGATTTCGGCTAAACTTGCTACCGCCTTCCTCCATCCGCCCGGCGCCTTGTATTTGATTTTGTAATAGCCGTCAGGGATGATGACCAACACCTGCCCTTTAAATATTTTGCCACACCCCCTGTTGTAGTAGATCCAATCCCCCTTAGAGATATGAGGGCTGTAGCCATTGAATAGCTCTTTGAGGACTTCGTCTTCGTCTTTATGCAGAACGGAAGATCTCTGCTGGTATATTGTTGTAGGGCTTCTGCTATCCATGATCTCCCCATTGTGGGCCATAGCCAATATTTTTACATTTGCTTTCTTGCATATTTTCGCCATCCACACATCGGCCATGTTGGGCTTTTTAAACTCACTCAGGTCGGGCCTGATGTGGTGCGTGTGAAAGCCCATGACCCCAGTGCCCCCAACATCGACATATGTGTCTTCAGAATACCCTTTTGCAAATCGCAAATAGCGAATCACTGTCTTGTAGCTTTTGTATGGCCTTGGGTAAATCCGCCCATGCCAGACAACCGGGCAGTGGTATTGATTGATCTTCATAATGGACCTCTCTACATAGTCTTCTGGGTAGATCAGATCGTCATCGCAGGTAAAGACATATCCATTAAATTCTTCCAGCCCATAGAACTTTGCTGCATCGCCAAGGCTGTTATCCAAAAAAACACACTCATCGCTTTTAAGAAAAGATGGCTTCTTGGTGTATCCGTTAAGCATGACCTTTATCTTATCTACCTGAGGTCGAAGGCTTTTAACTGTATCCTTTAGGTTTTTTTCTCTGCATGGGATGCTTGCAATCTGAGCAACAGACACTGGAGAGATGACGGAGTGAAATAGTTTTTCATCTTTGCTGTTGTTTCTCCATTTGTTCATCAGGCTTATGGACGCCTCTTTCTGTGGAACTACAAGGCTGGTGTAGCTCTGATAGATGGTCTTGTCCGTTTTATAGTGTATTTGCCTAGAAATATATGCCCCAACTCCACTGCTTAAAACATCGTCTTCAGATCTTTTTTCTGTTGGAGGAATGTTCCAATTTAAAACATCGAAAAAATCCTTTTTAACAAGAAAGCAGTTCATGTCAGTCCACTGAGTCTTTAATGCATATTTTGTATTATATGGCACAAAGTTTGTCCATGTTTTCTTTCTATACCTTGATAGTCCGACATATAGGTTAAGGCATATCTTGTTTTTGTCTTCTATGGCATCAAATACCCGAATAGCCCTTTCCAGCCACCTCTTCTTGATCATCATGTCATCTTGGATAAAGAGGTAGTAGTCGTACTCTTTATCTTTTACCATCCCCCATAGGGTGTTTATCGTTTCGTAGTAACCGGCCTTTCCTCCCCAAGGCTTTTCCATATAGACAAAAGCTTTCGCTTTTACTTTTTCATAGCCCGCAGATCCTCCATCATTGACTACATAAACATCCCCAAGAGAAGAGATTTCTTTCATTAACTTCATCATGGCTGCAGGCCTTTGGTGTGTTGTGACCAAAAAACATAGCCTAGGGGACTTTAAATCCATACTTAAAGATTTTATATCTGAACTACTCTTGCAAAGTTATAGATATTTGTAGAATAAAGCAATTTAAAAAATAGCATTATGTCAGTATTATTGGGGTTGGGTCTGGGCGTATTGGGTTCTGTAGCAGGAAACATTATGGCAGGCCGACAAGCAAGTAAAGGGCAAAGGGCCTATAGCAGGGGGATGGAGCATCTTGTAGGAGACTACAGGGCTGACCTTGCTCCCTACCTTTCAGATATGCACAGAAACCACATGGAGAGCGGTGAAATGCAATCCACTATACAGCTGATGAGGGATCAACTCAGAAGGCAGGCAGAGGCGATTCGCGGCGGAGTTGCAAGGAGTGGGAATATCGGAGATCCGCAGCATATCGCTGTAATGACAGAGCAGACCGATTCAATGCAAAGGATGCTAACAGGACTCTATGGGCAATCAGAGGGCCTAAGGAGGGCTGCGCGGGAGTCTTATATGGGGCACAGAGGAGCTGTGCGTGGGATTGAAGCGAACATGCTGGCTCACAACCTGCAAGCTCATCAACAAAGGGCAGCCAACTGGCAACAATGGGGGAGCAACATGATGAGTGCTGGAGGCAGCCTTGCCATGCTGGCTGCAGGAGGAACGCCCGGGCAGTCAGCCGGTGTCTCTCCGGAGTTGGTTTATGACATGATCAATTCAGGTAACTATGCATAAAAAATAACGACATGCCACTTCAAAATAGCTCACTGCTTTCAAGCAGGATTGCAGACAGACAGAAAAAGCCATTCCAAGATGCAATGAAAAGCCTTTCGTTTGCTCAGGACCAGATCTCGCAGCGTTTTGAGCAGCTGGCTGTTGGCGGTAAAAGGGGTGCCCATACCGGCTTTAAATCGCCATTAGATGTTCCAAAAGTGGGGACAGGCAGTATTGATCTATCACCCAAAGAGGAATCCAGATCTCCTTGGCTGCCATCGGGAGAAGACATAGATCATATGAGAAGGTCTGGCTCTCCTTTGGATATCATTGCGCAATACCGCTATCAGCCAGACGAAAAATACATTGAGACATCTCGAAAAAGAGCAAAATATTCTGCGATAGGGGACATGCTTCATGCACTATCGCAACTACCATCCGCCATTGGAGGCGCCCCTATAGGTCCTATAACAGGGGATAGGCCCATGGGCGCCATCCATACGGCGGACGCAGTAGAGCAGCAGGAAAGGGGCAGAGAAAGGGAGTGGGACATGCTTGAACTACAGACAGCCTTATCTGACTACCAGTCAAGGGCGGATGCAGCAATTAAAGAGCAGCAGTGGATGAGGGACCAAGTAGTTGCAGAGCAGAGGTGGGCAAGAGACAGAAGTGCAACAGTTGAAGATAGAGATGTCAGGCAAGAGCATGATCGGCAGATGTTGATGCAAAGACATGATTTGAACTTGCTTACCCAAGAAAGGATTTTGCAGCTTAAAAAGCAATATGGGGTAGACAGTGACAGGATGGCCATAGAGAGGTTCTTGGCAGATCAGAGGATCGAAAGGGACAGAAGGTCCTTTGAATACAAAATGGCGTTGGAGAAGTTTAGGGCCGAGAATCGCATCAGCTCAGACATGCCAGAGCCTGCAGTGGTATACAAAGATCCAGATGATGGAGAGTTTTATGCATTCGACAGCCTTGGAGCAAATTATATTTATCGGGAGCTCTATCACAACAACCCAGAGGTAAGGGAGTTTATTGAAAAGAACTATAACCTGCGAAGTGCGTTGGGGATGAAGCCGGAAGACATAAATGCCGTTGTTATGGAATTTGCGCACAAGCTTCCTCCGGAGGTAAGGAAGAGGCTTCGCATGCAGTGGTCTTTAGATGTTTCTAAAAAAGTTGGAGGAGATGATCCTGCAGGAATTTATAGCGAATAAATATGGAAAAGGAGAGCGTATTGGATTTTGCCAACAGGCTGAAGTCTAAATATCCAGAATACAAAGACAAGGAGCCGTTGGAGTTGGTCAATAGGTTTGTTGACAAGTATCCCACATATAGGGATAAAATCAGCTGGCCGCAAACACCAAACCAGCAGGCTTGGTCACAGACGGTAGAGCAGAAGCCACCCCTCCCGGTAGACAGCCCTCCATCAGAAGCTCCTTTGGAGATATCAGAGGATGAAAGCCTATTTGACAAAGTAAGAGCTACTTCAGGCAAAGAAAGGCAGAGGGGCCCCAGCCCTTATTCCGGAATAATCGGAGCGGCAGGGTATGTTGCCAAAAGCATTGCAGAGAGGTTTCAGCCAGAGACAGATCAACTCCCCTCCCCAGATGATCCCCCCATAGACCCAGAGGACGACTCAAGATGGCAGATGGTCCAAAGGACGGGCACCAGAACCAGACAGGACATAGCCCTCGATGAGCTGGTCTCAGCAGGAGAAAAGCCATTTCAGATCATTGAAGAGTTTGTTTCAGAACATCCAGTGGACTTCTACCTGATGCCAACAAAACAAAAGGAGGCCCGTAGGGAGATGCAGTCACAGCTGGGGCTCAGTAGGAGAGCTGCTGAGATGGCCATGGACACATACTCCAGAGAGGTAAAGATACCTGCATTCTATGAGGCGTCCATTCAATATTTTAAGCCTATACTCGAAAGGGAGGGCCTGACACTGTCAGACCTAGCGACAGAGGAAGGCATATCTACCCTTGGAGATAGAGACCAACACCTTTTTGAGCAACTCTCTGCCCTTAGGGAGCTGTACTCCTCAGATCAGGTAGATGGAGAGAGGGAGGCGTCCATTCTCCAATCACTTCAGGAGATGGGATATGATCCCTCTAAGGGGGTGATCGATTACAAGACCGGCCTGTTTACCAGAAGGAAAGAAGAGGACGTTAAGGATGTCAGCCCAGAAGATCTACTCAGGACGCTAAACCTCACAGCAGAAGACATTGGAACAGACAAGTTTAACAAGGCTGTTGAGGCATACATCGAAATGCACTCAACAGACGACTTTGACACCATTGAAGGATTGTTCGAGCAGAGCTATGGAGTATATAAGTGGCTGGAGAATGAGCTAAGAGACACAGAGCAACGGCTCAACAGGGTTGGGTCATACCTTGAATATGAGGCAAGAAGAGAGATCCGCGGCACCGGGCCCAAAGACGATGACCAGCATATGCGCGATTGGCAGCTGGTGAGTGAACTAAGGGAGAGAAAGCAAAGCCTTGAGAGCGAATATGTAAACTCAAAGGCCAGATTTGAAGCCATCAACAGGATGATGCTGCTAAATCAAGGCCCTGAAATGTATCAAAGAGCCAAAGGGCAAAGCATGGGGTTGGCTGTCAGGGGCCTTATCGAGTCAGTGGTCGGAGAAAAGATTGCATCGGATCTTCTCGGAACAAGTCCTTTCGTGGAGGCAGAGGCCATGGCGTCCATTATTGAGCAGGGAGACATCCCTGTTGACGAAGAAGCACTAAAAGACCTTGAAGCAACGGGATGGGACAACTTTGCATATAGCGCCGGTGGGATGGTGGGCATGGTTGGTAAATTCATGCTTTTGGATAGGATTGGCGCAGCTGCGGGAATACCGAAGATGATCCATGGAATATCAAGAATGCATCAGCTAGGGAGGTTCGCCAAGCCAACATCGTACCTTGCAAGGCTTGCATATGCCGATGCACGGTTCCAGATGGTGGGAGGAGATCCCGGGACTGGAGCAGCCTTTTCAATGAGCATGCAAGCAATGCAGAGGCTCCCGGTAGATAAGAAGGTCAGGATGCTGGGTGACCTCATATTCAATAAGAAGCTGAACATGGGTCCGGGCATGATGAGGGGATCCACAAGAGCAGCTGGAGGAGCAACACAAAGCACTATGCCAAAAGCAGCATACTATGTTTCAGACATTGCATCTCCGCTGATCAATGCCAACATCTCTATGACTGGCGCATCGCAAATATCAGACCTAATCCATAGCATTGGAGCAGGCCTTGCTGAGGACTCCCAGTTTAACTATGAGTTAGAGCAGCGATTCGGAACTACCTTCAGCGACTACCAAAAGAGGCTGATGGGGGAGCTGTCCGTTAACTGGCTCTTTGGTGTTAGAAGCATTGGGCCGCTGATCAACAGGAAGAAGTCCCTTCAGAGTGAAATAGATGCACTTTCTCGCCTCCACAAAGGTGGATATGGAGCAGATCCGAAAAGGGCGGCCATTATCGACCAAATGATAAAAGATGCATCAGCAAAGCCCGGCGGAGAGTCGATCATGGCAAGGGTAGCTGCATACCGCAAGCAGGCAGCCCAGCATAGGCAGGAAAGGCAAAGGCTGTTACAGCTCATCGAGAGAGAGAGGGCAATGGAAGCCCACCCCTCTAATCAGCAAAACATCAAAGGGTGGGCGCAAAGGATCGCAGACTATGAAAAAGCGGCGGTAAATGAGAGGGCTATGGCCCGCCTCTATAGCGATGCAGCAAGGATTACATATGAGCGATCCAACTATGCCGACCGCAGGCAGGCAGACTTCCTCTCTCTGGCAGAGCAATACGAAAGGCTTGGCTTTAGGAATGAAGCAAGGATGGTCCGAAAGATAGTAAAAGACCTTGACAACGCAACAACTACCGCTAGGGTCAACACCTTAAGCAGGGATGCCTATAAGCATATAGAAAGCAATGTCTATAACCTAAAGAAGCCTTTCTATGGAATGCACGAGAATGCTACAGGAAAAACAGTTCCGTTTAGCAGGAGCGTATTTAATGAGTTAATACACAGCCCGACATTCAGGGACTCATACCTTCGTGGAGAGATAACGCCCTTAATCCATAAAGATCCATTGATGGATAGATACTTCCATTCTAGGATGAGGGGTTATAACGTAGGTAGCCATCTTTATGAGCCACAGCGCTTTGTGCGCCCACTTCTCTCTGCGGGGGATAAATCCCAGCAGTCCCATGGTATCGCAGCCAACAAAGTGGGAGGTGTTCGATCTGCCAGCAAAATAGCGTCGGAATTTTCTTCTAGGCCTGAAATTATCAGGGCAATAGAGAAGATGTCTGCAGAGAAAGACCCACTTCGTAGGGCTGGCATGTTAAGTACGTTGGCACAAAACACAGGGCTTTCACTCCAGCAGCAGGAAGCCATTGCAGAATATTTGCTGTTTTCGGACAATAATGAAATCATTTCTTCCGCCATATCAGAGAAGATGCATATCCCAAGACCTCCCCTCCCGGAGGTTATGGAGATAAGCCACGTAATATCGCACCTGCAGAGCCTGTCCAATAATGAGACAGGGATGGTCCATACGCTGAACGACCCAGATACATCTGCGCCTGTATATTATGTAGTTGGGAACCTCCCGGGCGATCCATCTAAAGAGAAGAACGTCCTTTATGTGGTTCCGGTGGACGACCCAAATCAGGCGCCAATACCCTACCATATGTCAGAGGGCAACCTCGTATATATGCCCGGCATCCCCGTTGAAGACTACTCCAGACTACTTATTGAGTCCCAGAAAAACCAAAGGGAGAGAGAGCTGGAGGCAAGAAGGCACGAGAATGCAGCGATGGATCTGGAGAATGCATCTGCATTTGATAAGGTAAAGGACATTTTCCCGGGCAGCACAATTCAATATGAGGGGATTCAGGGGATGGTGATTCAATCTGCCAACCAGAGCGGGTTGATGTTCTTGCCCAATGGAGCCGTTTTGGATCAGGCAATGAACATCCTCCCAGAGGACTTCCATAAGATAAGCCTAATACAGAAGGCTGAAGAGAAGGCAACCGACAGAGACCTCATCCAAAGACTTATAGAAGACCAAGCTCAGGAGGAGGCAGCACAAGAGCTTTTAAGGGAGAGGACTGACCCAGACTATACAATAAGTCCCGGGGATGAGGCGCTTCTCCCGGAAGTAGTCCCAACGGGAAAGCCGCCCCTAGCTGGAAGCGGGGCGCAACAAATACCTAAAACTCAAGAAGATGAAAGTAAGCAAGCTGGGCTCGGGGTACGGGATACAGAGCGACCAAGGACTCCCGTTACACAAGCAGCCGATGTCACTATTAGAGGCCAAGAAGGCGCTAGCGGTGGCAGACTGGATGAGCCGCAACAAGGCGCCCTCCAAGAAGGAGACAACGTCTCCTACCAAGGAGCCAACTACACAGTAAAGTCAGCTCAGGATGATAACATCACCATCGTCAGCCCGGATGGCGCTGAGATGGTTGTCAACAGGACCAAGCTTCTGACAGAGAGCTTCGATGAGGTAGTGGACAGCGGGGTCATCCCCGCATCTCAACACCTGTCGACACCTCTCTCTCAGGTGCCCTTTGAGTCCATCATGGAGGAGAGCCTAGTTGATGAGGTGTTCAACATTGCCAGACTAGCCAATCAAGAGCTGGCGCCACATGAAGCATATGGCTTAATGTCCTTTGTCCATCAGATGGCCCAAGATCCATCATTCTCCGATATGCCTTTAAGGCAAGCCATGGAAGAATCTGTTTCTTCTCTGGCGCAGATGAGGGTGGAAGACAAAGCGCAAATGCAGCTTGAGTTCCCTGTGAACAAGAAGGCTGCAGGATCGTCCATCACAGAGCCATTTGCAACATACCCCGAATCGGTACAAGGGGCAAGGAAGGGATCGGGAGAGAACCTCTGGATCAGGCAGTCCGACTCAGAAAACAACAAGGGAAGGACTTTGATGGTGCAGTTCAGCTCCCACTTCCTCTATGGGAAGGAAGCCCTTCACGCAGATCCCAACTCTCAATATTTTAATGCTCTCTATAGGAGCGTCCCGGGATATGATAGGGGCGTTGACTTCTGGGAGGTTCCTCTGTGGATGAGCAGGGTCTCTCATGTGGATCCAAATACAGATGTATATGTTGTGAGAAACCCTCAAGAGGCAGCAAGCTTTATACGCGAGGCAGGTTATGACAGGATCGCCCTTAGCGCGTTGGATGTCAATGCAAAACACATCATAGACCTAGCCTCCTCCATCCCCGGACAACGCTTTGCGGTGGGCGGATATACTGACTTCAAGCAGATCGCCGCAATCCCTAATGTTAAGATATATGACAGCGTAGAACATTATGCCCAGCAGTATGGACTAAAGCCCGAGCATGGATATAACTACAGCCACTTTGGGGGGATGAAAGTAATTCCAAGGCTGAAGCTCAGTGATGGATGTAAGTACAAATGCTCTTTCTGCACCGTCCCCAAGAAGATAACGGAACTAACAAAACAACAAATTAACAGTCAGGTAGAGGCCATCAAGATGCTTGATTCTAGGTTGATCTATCTGGACGACAAGACTTTTGGTCAGGCAGCAAACTATGCAATGCTGCCCGACATATATGTAGAAGTGAAAAGACACAATCCTGACTTTGAGGGGTTTGTGATCCAAACCACCAGCATCGACTTTGCCAATAAGTTTACCGATGAGTGGCTTCAAAAAAGCGGAATAAAATATGTTGAGCTGGGGATAGAGACCTACAATGATGACATCCTCACTAAGCTTAAGAAAAAGCACTCCCATGCCAAGCACACAGACAAGGCAATGGAAGTAGCCAGAAGGAACAACATCAAGGTCATACCAAACATTATTGTTGGCAGCGAGCTAGAGACAAGAAAGAGCTATGAAAACACCCTTGCATTTCTCGAGAACAATAAAGATATTATATCACATATCAATGTATATAATCTTGCAATATACGAGGGTACTGACCTAGCCAATGAAGTTCAGGTCCAGCTCGAAAGCGACAAAAATGAAAATGTAATTGAGAAGTCATGGCACAAGGACAGAGAGCTTCACAAGTGGGCGATGGACTCTTTCTCCAACTGGGGATTAAACCATTTGAATCAGCAATATGGATCTGCCGAAGAACCATCTGTTGTTGTGGGTAAGGAGATGCAGGAGGCGCTGGCCAAGGGAGAGATTGTCCCAAACCAAAAGGTCCAGTCCGTCCTTGACGAAACACAGCCCTTCTTAAGCAAGGCCAAGCCCGTTGGTTATGATGGCTTTGAGTTGTCTGCGCCCCCCAAGGATGTTTCAGACAAAAAGAAGATGGGGCAGTGGCTTTATGATAATGCACTTAAGAAGACCTCCTCAGATGAAGAGAAATATCCCGGGATGAAGTTCGTTCTTAACGCAATGGATCGATCTGCATTGACCAAATCAGACATCAAATATTTAAATAACTATCTCTTCTCTCAAGAGAGCACTCCTCCATTTAGAACTGGCGAAAGAATTGCCTTCGCTGCATCCGAGGATGTCCCTGCAAGCAGGGCCCTAGTGAAGGAGCAGGTTATAGAAGACTTGCAACCAGATGTAGATGACAAAGTTGTTTTATTCCACTGGACATCCGACAAGGGGGTTGAGGAGAGCGGATTTGACCCCTCCCGCCATGGAGCTCACGCATATACTACAGAGAAAAGGAGGTTTGGAGCTTCTTATTTCTATGCAAATCCATCCATGAAGGAGAACATGGTCCATGGAAATCCATATGTTGCTAGGGTCTCGGCAGACGAAATTTATCCTCTTTCTAGCGATCCCCTGAACTTGATTCCACAGATCATCAAAAGAGGGGAGGAATATGCAAAGAAAAACAATGTAACTCCTCCATTGAGGAATATGGATAGCATAGCTGAATATGCTAGTCTTGTGCTAAGGGGTCTTGGGTACAAGGGTTTATACGCAGAATGGAGAACAAAGACTGCTGGGGGTCCTGTCTCTGGATACAGGGTTGAGCTATTTGAAAATGTTCCGGTAGACAAGGATCTGACCCGTAACTTCCGGAAGTATGGAGAAACCAGACCAACGTCAGAAAACGTGATGAGGAAGGTCAGCACGGACATCGACAATGCGATTATGAGCAAAGTGAATACCCGACCATATTCTCATCTGGCAGGAAGGTATTACACTCCCGGGCAAACCATTGACAGGCTGATTGCGATGGATGAGTTCAAGGAGATCATCCCCGCTGCATTGATTGAGGAATATAAAATTGCAAAGGTAGCGATGGATTTCGTAGATCCATCTAAAACGCCATTAATACATGGAAAATATGCAATCCTCACAGCAGAAAATCCCGGGTCAGAGAAGCTCCCTGATGAAGTCAACAGGCAGAGGACCGAGAGGCTTCTTGAGGAGTTAAAAGAAAAAGGCTATGAGGTGCATCCCGTCAGGGGAATTGCAGAGGTAACAGGCAAGTGGGAGGGCAACACTGAAAACAGCTTTATGATCATGGGCATGACAGCAGATGAGGCCTTTAAGATCCTTGTTGATTACAAACAAGATGGCATCATCACCAACCATGGATTTATTGATAAGTCAGGCACATACTTCCCCCAGATCCCAAGCCTATTGAAATTCAACAGCCCGGCGCAAGATAACTATTCAAGAATAAAGATTGGAGATGCAGACATCAAGTTTGAGTTGACCTTTGAGTCCAAGGGGAAGGCATTCTCTTTCGATAAGCCGCAGTTCGCCGCTGCAATGACCAGCGAGCCTAGGTATACCGGGGTTATCAAAAGCGACATGCATAGCCCGGATATCGTATCCAAGCTGGGGATTAAAGCGCCATTTACCTCGTCCCTGAGTGAGTCCTTCGTAGACCTCTCATATGTAACCAAGGCGCTCGATCCAACAAAGATTGAGCCTGTGGTTAAGGCACTGGCCTTCCATATTGAAAACACAACGGAGTGGATCGAGAACTACCCAGACTACAATTCAGTGATAGACCTCTTTGCCAAGGACCCATCTGCTATTTCCGAGTTCTCTGTTCCTGCAGGGATATTCTACAGGACTCCTGAGGTCATTGATGCACTTGGCGAGGCAGGTTATGATGGAGCGGTGTTTGAATCCATGGGTCAATCCCATTACATCTCCTTCACCGGGACGGCTATCCCTCCCAAGGAGGGGGAGAGACCGGCATTTGCGATAGCTGCCGCCAAGCAGCGATTTGCTGGGGAGATGATCGAGTCTCCTCACTATCCAAGGAATGCCCCGGAGAGGATGGTCTCAGGGACATACCCACATTCAGAGTTTGCAAGACAATACAATCTCAACCCGTCGGACAAGGTGGGCAGTAACAAGGTGGCCAAGGTGGCTAAAGCACTTGAAGACCACGAAAAGAGCATCTTCAAAGGGAAGTACAGCCAAAGCGACCTTAATAATCCAAAGAACTTCGAGAGGATATCCCAGCGGCTGGCATCGGTGGTGAGGGACTACATCCAAAATCCCAGCAAAGACAAAGACGGCAACCCAAGGCCTAGCCCACTGGGATGGTATGACGACATGGTCAATGCTTCACTGAAGATGATTTCAGTAGTTCGGCCTGACATTTTAAGGGACCAGACAAGCAAGAACCATTTCATAGCTGCATGGGCCATTACATCACAAGGTCAGGATCCAGTGGCCAATAGCAAGGCTGCCATCAAAATATACGATGCATGGATTGCATCTGGAAGGAAGCACATACCCTTGGTTGAGGGCCTTGGCGCCAAGGAAAGCCAAATGCATGAAAACATATCCAAGATCAACCAACTCTATGACTTTGTGGGTAAAGACTGGGGTCCGCTCTTTGGTTTCCTTGTCGAGGTTGCTCCAAAGAAGGAGTTGGGGTTGAGGATTAAAGATTCAGGGGTTGAGATGGGCAAGGGATGGCGCCTTACCGATGAGGTCCCGGGGTCTCTTCTGATGGGTCCCAAGATAGGGCCATACTATAGTGCGCTTCAGGGTATAGATAAATATGTTCCACTAGACGTTTGGATGGTAAGGATGGCTGGCAGGATCCTTGGAACATTAACCGACAAGACATCGGAGGGAACCAAGGTCGCACACAGAGAGGACCTTCGATCAGAGATAAAAAAGATGGTCGATGCAGGGGAGGACCCATTTGAGGTGTACTCTATCCCAGATGCCTCGGGGAGGGTAGATTACTATGGCTCTGCCAAGCCAGAGGGATCGTCATTGCTTCTTTTTGGAGACAAGCAAAAGCCATATGATTTATCCGTGACAGTGGAAGACCTGCTATTAAATGACGAGTTGCTTACAGAGTTTGCGTATAGCCTAGACAACATCTACTCAAAATCGAGAAAGAGGGTTGATCCAAATGGTAAGTTCATCAAGAATGAGTCGTACATCGCAGAGCTTAAAACGCCTGTTATTCGTTCAGCACACAGGCTTGTAGAGGGCCTTAAGCCAAGGGAGGCTCCCGGCGACATTGAGATCAGGAGGATGAACGATGCAATAGCCAGAGCTGGGGACATCTTAAGGGGAGAGGGATACGAAATTACCAACAGGGACGTTCAGTCAACATTGTGGTTTGTCGAGAAGGATCTATACAAGACCTTTGGCGCAGTCAACTCCAAGGCAGAGGCGAGTACATATATCGATGGAGCAATAGCCATCCTTGAGCAGGAAAAAGTTCCCGAAGATGAGGTTCTCGACCTGCTAAGGCCCTACGACTACTATTATAATAAGTATGAAGGAATTATAAGGGACAGGGCGGAGAAGGAGCGCAAGAGGCTGGCCAGAGAGGCTAAAAAGAAGGGGGAGAGTCCACTACAGCAAGAGATTCAATTTGCAATAGATGTCTCTAGGCAGGTGCAGATGCTAACCCCTGAACTTAAGGGCAAGCCTCAGGATGTAGTCAAAAGGCATGCAGAGGTCTCCAAGACTGTTTGGGATATGAACAGCGCATCGTCATTTACTCCTCCGACATTTGTCGTCCCAACGACAAAAGATCTTGTTCCAACAATGAAGAGGGCTGGAGTAGAGCAAGCTTATATCGATGCCGTTGCGGATAGGGTTTCGGCTGGTCATCACATTGTCGCATTTAACATACCCGGTGAGGATGGTCAGGTGTTCTTCAATGCTGAAGCAATAGGAAGGACAAAGTGGGATGTTAAGTCGCTATGGCTGCATGAGATGTCCCATGCAGGCATTAAGCTAGTTGTCCCAGAGTATGGGAAGAGAATGCATATGTTTGAAAGGATATATGAAGATATTGGCAGGGACAAGATAGCCAAGAGCTTCAAAGAGGGGGAGTGGGCGTTCTATGGGTCTATGGACCCAGCATATATCGGAGGAGAGTATATATCAAAGATCGCCGAAAAGCTTGATGAAAAGCAAGTGCTAACCAAGGTAGAGAAGGCTGCATGGGACTCCTTTAAAAACACTATTCGATACACAATCAACAGGTTCCTTTATGGCAAAGTGAGGATGAACGAATCCACTGTAGAGGACATAGCCAGAGCATCATTAAAAGAAATCGTTGGATATGAAACCAAAAGAGTCGAAACACCCAAAGAAGCAAAAGGATTTGCCGGTGGGGCTTTGTCTGAGCCCAGAGTTGCTACATTTGCAAAACCAGAAAAGGCATTCGAAAAAACGGTATACTTCACCATCGCATCAGAAGATGGAGGAATAACCAGAGACCAAAGAACTGTCATGCCAATAGCCGTCCCATTGAACTTTGGAGAGCTTCAGAAGAGGAAGTGGAAGCACATGCATATGGGTGTTGACAAGCAGATCAGGATGGTGCTGGATAGAAGGGGTATTAAGGTTCGTGATATGATTCAGGACTACGAGAAGAGTATTCCAGATCATGTGAACTTCCCTCAAGCTGTCGATGCAATGAAGTTTAGGATGCGCCATCGCATTGATGAAGACATGAAAAACCTATGGGAGCCCTTTGCAGACACCATTAATCTGATCCAGCAGATGGGAGTCCCTCTTCAGAAAATAACAGACTACCTTTTTGCCCTGCACGCTCCCGAAGCAGAAGAGCAAATCGCTCAAAAGAAGTACAGGAAGGCCATTGCAAAGAACAAAGGTATAGTAGAGAGACAGAAGAAGCTAGACAAAATCCTTTCCAAGGGCGACCTGAACAATGCCAAGGTCAACGCTGAAATTCAGAAGCTCATCAAGGAGTTATCAGACCTTAGCAACAAAGAAAAAGAGAAGGCAAGGGCCGAGGCTAAGGGAAGCAGCGGCATCAAAGATCCAGAAAAGATTGTTGCTGAATTCGAAGAAATAGTAAGCCCAGAGATGACCAAGCAGCTTGTCGAGACAAGGACAGCGATGACCAAAGCAATTCTGAATCACTTTGTTAGGGGCGGAATTAAGAGCGCAGATGAGATGTCTTTCCTTTCAAGACACTATAAGCACTACATCCCCTATCGCGGATGGGATCAAGAAGTTGAAGATCTATTTGACTATGTTGACCAGCAGACCTATAGGGATGGCACCGGTAACCCATTAAAGGAAAGAAAGGGCAGGAAGACCAAAGCAGATGAACCATACCACCATATGATCAGCATGCTCCAGACATCGATTATGGCCGCAGAGAAGAATATTGCACTCCAGCATTATTTAAACCTTGTTCGATGGGCCAAGGACGACAGGTGGGATAAAGACGGACAGAACCTATTGTTTATCGAAAAGCAATACTACGAAGTATACAACGAGGAGATGGACGTCTGGATAGAAACAGCGGATCGCCCAGAACAAAGCTATTTCGATGCCGGGCTAGCCAGAGAGAGCCGCGCTCTTGACCATACGAAATACAGGCCCAAGGAGAAAGCAATACAGTTTGAGGTTCCCATATTTGAGGGAGGGGCCAAGAGGGTTGTTGTCACAGACCCAGCCATTGCAAATCGGCTGAAGGGGATGGGCGAACATTGGATGCAAAGAACTGCCTTG
>OBJA01000430.1_pt1 | contig 37263 bp, 26 predicted proteins | sample 1519751 | NCBI WGS metagenome assembly OBJA01 (sample SAMEA3881238, study PRJEB22517) | soil metagenome | biome: lake sediment; feature: soda lake sediment; material: sediment, water from around vicinity | place: India | collected 2013-12-23 | depth 3 m
CTCCGGAATAATCCTGAGCAACCAGCTCCAAGGGGGTCAGTATGCTCCGGAATAACCGATAACATCCTTAAAGGGGTCAATATCCGCCGGAATGGCAGTTTGTGAATTACGATCAAGAGTAAATTTTGCTTTGATCAGGTTACCGGCAATGGGGTCAGCATGCTCCGGTGTATGCACATTTCAGTTTACCAGAGCGGTTGGACTGATATACCCATGTCTTACCCAATTTTTACCTTCCCATACTCCTCCTCACTCAACCAAAAATCTTTGTCAATTAGCTTCACCTCTTCATAAGTGAGCTCATAGAGCTTGTAAACCAGCACATCTATTTCTTTTTCCAAGGCGGTGGTGTCTTGGCTTTTATTTTTCAGGGAAAGAATTTTTTCTACTCTTTCAACAAATGGTTTTGTGTTCTTGATAATTTTGATTGGAAATTTACTTACTGTTTCTTGCTTCAAAGTATATGCCCCGCCAGCAGTCATTATCCCAATAAAACCAAAATAATATTCCATGAGCTTGCTATTCATCAAAGCCAATAAATATTTTATTGGAATTTCAGTTGAAGTTAAAATATAACCATTGCTCGGCAGGAAATTATTCTCATTGTCATAAGCAAAAGTCCATTTGTCTGAGGTTAAGCCCCAAACAATTTTTTCCTTTTCAAATTCTGGGAAGTATGATGCGGCACATCTTTGTAATGAATACCATTCATAACGAACACCCGTTTCATCTTTGTTTCTATCAGAAAGCTCCTTTTTGTAATTGGAAAGATGCTTATATATTGAAGGATAATTTTGGGCAAATGCTTTTTCGGCAAGCTGTGAAGCACCAGATATACTTGAATCTAAATGTAACGGGAAATGCCAAGGAATGAATAAAAGATTTTCATTAGATTTATTGTAAACCCATTTCCTGATATTTCTTCCTTGCAACAACGGTTTGATTATTTCCTTATTCGCATTATCTTCCTCAATTAATGCTGCCTTTATCTCGTTGTCAATAATGAATGCTGGGTTATAACCTGTCGTAATTCCACGAAATATATTAATTGTACCAGTGCTTTCCATCCCAACTGAACCTTTTTCAATTTGCTCCTTGAGCAATAGATTAGTTTCGTTTTCAAGTTGCCAGATTTGTTCAGTAAGATTTTGTTGAGGCAAAGAAAACTGATATTGATTGATAAAAGCTGAAAGATTTGAAAAGCTGACCATGTTGTCATTTGCAAAGGCAACTTTTATTTTTCCTCCTTTATGGTTTTGTTTTGTAATGGAGAAAATGCAACTTGCTACAAGGGCTTCAAAAACATGAACATCTGTGAAATCAATTATCTCATTGATTTTATATTTTGCAAAATGCTCTCTTAGTTTATGACCGTAACTGGTCTTTATGAATTTGTTTGAAGTAATAAATACAAGCGTTCCATTTTCCCGAAGATGCTTAATACCATTCTCATAGAAATAAACATACAAGTCAGCAGTCCCGGAATATGTCCTATAATGGTCTTTAAGCAAGGTTGAAATATGTTTCAACTTTTTATGTTCAACATAAGGCGGATTCCCAATCACCACATCAAAACCTTTGTCAATGCCAAACATCCAGGTAGGAGAGAAGAAAGGGCTTGGCTTGCTGTCGTCAAAAGGATTCCAGTCTTTGAGTTTCCGGGCAATTTGTTTTAATTTTTCATCCTGAAAAGCTCCGGCTTCAGCAACTTTATTGGCATTACCTTCTCCAAGAAGTTCATCCAGCAACTCATCGCGGGTAGTCAGGTATTTTATTCTGATTTTTTCCTTTTCTTTAGTTGATAACTCAGGCATGAAATAATCCTTACGAATTGATTCAAGTAATTTCATTCGTTTAATGAATTCCCCTGCAAAACTTCCATATAGGCTTGTATTTGCTTCATTAAGGTATGCATCCAGCCCCAAATCAATCAAACTATTTGCACAAACAAATTTAAAATCAAGGTTGGGTAATGGCTTCACGCCAAAATTATGTTTGGGGTCGTTGGGCTTGTAATCTTCTTCCAATACCAAACTCAGCCATGCCCGCAGCCGTGCAATCTCAATAGCCATTGGCATAATATCTACTCCGTAAATATTTTGGCTCAGTATGTCTTTTTTTAATTCATAGCTGCTTTTTACTGTTCCCAATGCTTCATGCAGTTCAACCAGCTTGTGCAATATTCCCATCGGGAAAGCACCGCTTCCACATGCAGGGTCAAGAATTTTTATTTTTCCGAGAAATGAGAGAAGAAGATTTTTCTCCTCTTTCTTTAATCCGTCTGTATTTGGATGTGAAGAGAATAAAGGAGCAAGGGCTTTTTCAATTTTCTCTTTTTCCTCTTGCTTCAATTCATATCGCTTGGTTTCTATGGCAAGTTGCTGAGGCTTTATATTTCCAAAAATATCACCAACAGGTTCAGGGTTATTAATGTGTTTGGTTCTCTCCTCAATAAGGTGTTGCTCCCATTGTGTTTGCAAAAATGCCTTGATGCTTTCATTCACCATATAGTCTACAATTTCCCGTGGCGTATAAAATGCTCCAAAAGCTTTGCGTTGGTTGGCTAACTTTTCGGTTTCTTCATTTTGGCTTGCCAGCAAATTTTCAAAGATGCGTCCCAACATTTCGGGGTCAACGGCCACCTGCTGATACTGACTGCTGCTTTCATCCACTGTAAAATCATAGCTCTCCAAAATCTCTACGAAAGGTAAAAGCCATGCATCCAATTGAAGTTTGGTAAAGAGCTTATCTTCTTCACTTTCATCAAATAGCCCACCATTTAAATAAGGGATTTTTTCAAACAACTGGTTGTGCTGCTTGAGTGGGTCACGGTCTTGCACTTTGGTATTGAGGGTTTCAAAAAACAGTTTCAGTAAAACGGTTTGATAGTATTTATCGGTTTTTTCAATGGTTTGTTTGCTAATCAGAGAATGAGGAATAATACCTTTCTCTTTTAAGAACCAACAAAAAATATAACGACCAATCATTCGAACAGTAAATTGTTTTACCTGATTTTCGGTTGCTATATCGCCTGTGCTGAGCGGCGTCGAAGCATGTTGTGTTTTCACAATACCTAGCAGTGCATCAAAGCGTTCCTTAATCTGCTTGTAAAACTCTTTGTTTACTTCTTTAATGTCAAGCGATTTCCACAGCAGGTCGGCTATTTCGGGTTTTGATTTTGTGCCGATACCCTGCCATGCCTGAATGATTTTATGGTATTGGGTATTGGTCAGTCGTTTGCGAAACGATACAATTCTTTTTTGTTCGCCCTGATTGAAAATCAAAACAAGTTTGTCATAATCAGGCGTGGTTACGAAATGAATAAAATAAGGTTGGGTAGGAATAAATTTTGTTCCATTGGTTGCTTGAGCCAACCCTTTACTGAACGATTGATAACTTCCCAAGCCTGGGTCGTTGTCCACTAATTGGCTGATATATTCTTTTTTTAGTTTTTTAAGCACTGCAAACCGGACGCGGATATTTTGACCATCTGCCGAAAGACGGTAAAGCTGTGGTTGCACAGTTTGCGGAGCATTCGCTAAATAATCCTTCAGTTTTTGGGTTTGTGGTGTTACCAATTGCGGCTTGTCTCCTGCGTTAGGTGTAATGTTCATCCATTGCAACAACGCAAAGGAAAAATCAATGATATTTTCCCTTGTTGGTTGTTCCGCAAGCTGCGATAGACTTTTATTTAAATCGTTTAAAGTCATGTAAATATTTGTATGATTTCGTTTAATGGTGCTTTCTCTGTTTTTTCTTCGGGCTTATATTGGTTTGCCAATGAAATAAACTGCTTGATTACTTCATCCCCAACGTGTTCGCCTTTTCTATTCATGCGGTTTACCAAACGAACCAATTTTAGATTTTCTTTATTAATGTATGCGTTTTGTGAGTGCAAAACGGATTGGTTCACTTTGTCAATTTCAGTAACAGCATAACCGTATTCCATCATTTTATTTATTAAAAGAGCTATGGCTGTTTGTTGTGGTTGGTTATACCTTACCTGATGTTCTTCTTCCGAAAATTGATAGCGTTCAATGAAGTCTAAAATATATGCTTCAGTTTCCGGCTTGTTTTTAAACTTATCCGGAAAGCGTTCATTTTGTTCGCTGGTTGCCTTTATAGAAAGCAATCCCTCTGTGGTGGTTAGCAATTCTCCGATTTTGTCTTTTGTGAAAGCAACAAAATATCCTGCTTCAAAGGTTTCGTCTTCTCCGGCTGATAAATGGGCTAAATGCACATAATCATCTTCCTCTTTTCGCATTTGTACATTCCCCCATTTGCCTTTGGGTAAATTTTTAATCTTCTCTTTGTAAGCTGCTTCAAATATTTCATCCCGGTCAAAGGCTCTCAGGTCGTCCATGAATAAATCTTCTGCTGCCAACAATTCAGAAGTTTCAAATATTTTTTGAAATGCTGCAAGTCGTTTCTTTTCATCTCGGCTGTACAGGTCTTCTGTAAAGTCCTGTGGTATCGGTTCTTCATCTAGAACACTTTGGTCGCTGCCAATCGTATATCGAATCAAATTTATTTTGTCTTGCAGTTTGCGAACTAACTGGAGATAACTTTCCAATTGTTCAGTTGGACGGAAATTGTAAATAAATATTTCTTCATGTTTGCTACCTAAACGGTTTATCCTTCCATTTCTTTGAATCATTCTTACGGGATTCCAATGCAAGTCATAGTTCACTATCATACCACAATCCTGCAAGTTTTGCCCTTCTGAAAGCTTATCTGTAGCGATCAAGAAATTAATTTCCTTGTCACCTTGCTTTAGCTCGTATTTTTTTGAAATTGGAGCAAATCGTTTGGCATAACCTTCTATTTCACTTTTATTGCCAAGTGCAAATTCAATGTTTTTTCCTTTCACCAAATATTCAGGTAAGGTTTCCGATAGATATTTTAATGTATCGGCAAAATAGGTAAAGACTAATACCTTTCTGTCCTCATTTTGATTAAGGTGCTTTGCCAGTTCCTGAATCTTGTCGTCCTTCTTAATAAGTAAGGCTATCTGTTCCTTTAAAATGGCTACAATAGAAAGATCTTTTTTTATGTCAGCTTTCATCTGTGCCACATTGAAAACGCCTTCGTCTGCAATAATTGTAACAAATTCCAGTTCGGTTTCTTCAAATGACTCTATATCAAAATCCAATTCATCTTCTTCAGCATTCTGTTCATTATAAGCATCAATGGCTTTATTTAAAGCAGCAATGTTTTTAACAGAAATAATTTTATTGAATTTTTCTAATTTGGTTTGAAAGTCTTTTAATTTCTTTTCGTAACTATCAATTGATTTGTTGATAGAATAAAGGGAAGATTCCAAGCGCTTTAAAAATACGGTTCTGAAAATCCCATAGATACCAATTTGCCTGCTTAGTTCACGGTTATCATCAGCGTTCAATTCTAGTTCTCCACGTTTCCTGCCATAGTAAGCATGTCTGTAAATGTTATATCGGTAGCATGGAAATCCTAAGCCTAATAGAGCAGTGTATATAATTTCCAAGGCAGAATTAATGGGCTGTTCTCTCTCCGTGTAATGCTCAAACAAGTCAATAGGGTGCGCCAAATATTCCAACTCTGCCAAACTGCTTATTTCATAATTGAAAGCATGTGTTAAAGCAATATCCTGTTGGGCTATTTTCAACAATTGAGATTTGAATTGATTTGGCACTTGATATTCCAGATTGTCGGGATACGATATCGGAAATTTTTGCAGATTACCATTTATCTCCAAACCATCCGGATATTCTTTTTCAATTCCCTGTCTTGTTCTTCTTACAATAAAGCGGTTGAGCAAGGGAGTGAGCTGCTCTTTGATTTGCTGATAATTGATAAACCCACTTTCACGGATTTGCTTCCGCATATCGGTTTGCAACAGTTCTAATCGTTCTTTTAATGTAAAATATTTTTGTCTTCCACGGTCGTAAAACCTGCCTAATTTGAAAATATCCCCACCCGAACCCAACATAATTTGATTAGTTAAATCTACTAACTGATTGTTGATGGGTGTTGCTGTTAGCAACAATGTTCTTGCGTTTTCATTTTCCTGACGCCACTTAATAAACACATCAAACCGTTGACCGCCCGCTGATCTTAGATTGTGACTTTCATCAAATACAAATAAGCCCACCGGAATAGATTGCAGGTTTTCACGAATGTCTTTTATTCTTTCTGTGTCCTGTAAACTGTATATTTCAGGAATATTTATCATTCTAAAATCATCAAATGCTTTTCTCCATTGTTGAATCAGACCAGCTGGCGCAATTACAACAACTCTCTGATTCAAGTTATGCTTATAATATTCAATGACTTTAATTGCGGTGTATGTTTTTCCCAAACCAACGGAATCAGAAAGCATGGCAACGCCTTGGCGTTCCAATTTCTTTATGATTGAGTTTGCGTTTTGAATTTGAAATTTCAGCAGTTGCGGTTTACCCGAAGTCGGGTCGTCAATGTCAATTTTGTTTTCTTTCTCGTCAAGCAAGTCCTGTCCGTATATGCGATACAACGCATGGATATACATTTCATAAGCACTGAAACAAATTCCCCCGTGCTTGCTCAACGCAAGAATTTCCTCCTTAAAGGTTTTGCCCCAATCCTCGCTATCATTCCAAAGTTCTTCAAACCAACTTCTATGTGAAGGATGCTGATTCAAATTTTTGCGAATAAAATTTACTGTTGCATTGTTGTCTTCCAATTGATTCAGTTCAAGGTTTCCAAACATTCCTTGCCGAGTAAAATTAGAACTGCCTATTATGCCAACGGCATTCTCTTCATCAGTTCCAAAAATATAGCACTTCGCATGAAGGAAATTTTTTCGGTAAACTTTGATTTGTATTTTTCCGGTGTTCGTGTCATTCATGTATTTGCCCAACAGGTCGGCAACTTTTTGGAATTCTTCTTTCAGTTGTAAGTCTTCTAAATCTTTTTTCAAATACTTTTCAGGGAAGTCAGGGTCTTGTTTTGCTGGTCTTGTTACTTGATATGCTTTAACAGATGGCTCTTCACCCAGCAATATAAGTAGTGAAGTTGTTTCTCTCTCTAAAAACTCATTTAGTTCTGTATAAATTTCAACCATTCCGGGTAAATCCCAGTATCCTGTAGCAATTGATATTTGTGAGTAAGTTGAATCGCTAATCAACTCTTTAAGAATATTTCCAAGGTGATATTCATTTGAAGAATTGTCAATGAGTTTTAAGCCTTTCTTCATTTCTTCAAATTTTTGTTGACAATCTTCATTGCCTGGTAAGCTACTTTGGGTTCTTCTAATATTGTTGATTCTATTTTGTCTGCAAGCCAAAGAGTTAGCAATTCATTCTCGCTTGCTTTTAGAAACTCAGCAATCTCAATTACTTGTTGTTTAGATGCGTTTCTTTCTCCTCTTTCTATCTTGCTCATCAATGCAGTGTCCACTTCAAGGTGCGCTGCTACTTGTCGAAGCAGGAGCTTTTGCTTCTCTCTAAGTTCCCTGATTTTCTGTCCAAAATTGCTCACTATATTAGTATTTAGTTTGGCTTGTCAAAATTTGTCAAATTTAAATATTTATCCCGAAACTTTTACAATGCGGCAGAAAAATTTTGCCTTTTAGTTTTGCTCCCGCATCGCTTCGCTCGCGGGATGGCATCTGCTAATAGATTTTCTGCGCAAGCTTGAAAATCCATTGCAGCTGCTCACTCTTGCCTTTTGCCTTTTGCCTTTTGCCTTCACATGCAACCATTCTCTCCTCTTATTCATCACAGGTGTGTCAATTGATGAGTAATCTCACAAATCAGAAAAGCTAAAATATTATGAGAAAATTTAAATTTTTGGTTATTGTACTTATGCTTGGAGTATCCGGTGTTGTTGTCTCGCAGGTTCCGGCCACTGAATATGATCAGGAAAGATTAAGGTTACAGCAGCTACAGACAGAGCTTCTGGAAGCCCGGCTGGCACTCTTGGAAAAACGTTATGAGCAACTTAAGGAATCTGATTCTTCAGAAGAACTCAGAGAGGAGTTGAAAGTGTTAACAGGTCAACTGGTTGCTCTCAGGGATTCTCTTGAACTCCTTAATCAGATTGTGTGGGGGATGTGGCATGACTTTTACAATACATACGATGAGGAGCAGGAGGTTATAGAGGTTAAAATACCTGTAGTGAAGTCACTGATAGGTCTGCAGCCGGTGAAGCTTTTTCAGGGCAATTTTGAGCTTTCAGCTGAGCGCAGACTCGGAAAGGCCTGGTCGGGCGAAGTAGCTTTGATGGGAACCTATGTTACCAGAGGAGGTATGGGAGGTGGTTATCTCAAAAACCAGGATCTGGAGTATTTCAGCCCGGTGTCAGACTCCTGGGAAAAATACACAGGTGAGATGTTTACCGGCTTCGGCATCCAGTTACGTTCAAAAAACTTTCTGCTCCACCGCCTCGACTCGAACAATACCGCTCCTCTGGGACTCTATGCCGGGCCGCTGCTGAATTACAGGTATGTAAGAATCCGTGGCGAGGAGAACCGCTGGATTGATAATAAATTCGAGAAACATGAAGTGAACAGACACCTCGGCATAATTGGAGCAGGTGTAGTGCTTGGTTACCAAATGCCTTTTTTGAAGGTGCTGGCACTGGATGTTTATGTTGGTGGCGTTATGAGGATCAGTAAGTATGCAGGCGAAAAACATCTTACCCGTTATAAGAAGTGGAGTAATATCGATTATACAGGTGTACTCCCAACCGCCGGTGTAAGAATCAGCATATTGAAATAGTATTCTGAAATTTTTTTTTTCCACCCTGCTCTTTGTTTTTCAAAAAAGTTGCTATCTTTGCAGCCCCAAATCCGGCCTGATCTGAATCATTAAAATTGATTGCAGGCCTTTCCGGAAGAGGGAATAACAAATAATCTGAACAGGAATGTACGCAATTGTTGATTTAGCTGGTAAGCAGTATCGTGTCGAAGAGGGACAGAAGGTATATGTTCATCGCCTGAACGGTGATGAAGGGAGTGAAGTGACTTTTGACAAAGTCTTTATGATTGATGCCGATGGCAAGGTGAATTTCGGTCAGCCTGTTATAGAAGGGGCATCAGTTACTGCAACAATCCTTGAGCATCTTAAAGGAGACAAAGTACTTGTGTTTAAGAAGAAACGCAGGAAAGGATACCAGAAGCTTAATGGCCACCGTCAGTTTCTTAGTCAGATCAGGATCGATAAGATATCAGACAAATCAGCAAAGAGGAGAGCAGCAAAAAAGGTTGAAGAGCCTGAAGTGGTGGCAGAAGCCACAGATGCTCCGGCGGCAGAGTAGTAACAATTAATACAGAATATCATGGCTCATAAAAAAGGTGCAGGTAGTTCACAGAACGGCCGCGAATCGGAAAGCAAACGACTGGGAGTAAAAATATTTGGCGGGCAGGCTGCAATTGCCGGAAATATCATCGTAAGACAGCGTGGCACAAAACATAATCCTGGTGAGAATGTAGGCATGGGTAAAGACCATACGCTGTTTGCCATGATTGACGGTGTGGTTGAATTCCGCAAGAAAAAGGACAACAAATCATTTGTCTCCGTAGTTCCATTTGAAGAATAAGTTAACTGATAACAGCCCAGGGGCTGCAGAAAATCCCGGTTACAGCCGGGTTTTTTTGTACCTTGCAGCTCGTAATTATCAACATAAAAAGCTTGATATATGCTTCAGATACAGATAATAAGAGATAATCCCGAATACGTTGTTGAGCGTCTTGCAATCAAAAACTTTGATGCAGCCGCGCTGATAGCCCGCATTCTGGATCTCGACAAGGTAAAACGGGAAACGCAGAAGAGGCTTGATGACACACTGGCAAAGGCGAACCATATTGCCCGCACAATCTCAGTGCTGATGAAAGAGGGGAAAGCTGAGGAGGCTGAGGATTCCAAGCGGGAATCCACAGAGCTTAAAGCTCAGTCGAAGGAGTTGACAGAGAAGCTGGGCATATTGGAGGCTGAGATGGCAGACGTGATGGTAACCTTGCCAAATTTGCCTCACAGCCTTGTTCCCAAGGGCTTCGGTGCTGAGCAGAACGAGGTGGTGGAGAGCTGGGGTGAGCTCCCTGCTCTAAGCGAGAAGGCATTGCCGCACTGGGATCTTGCAGCCAGGTTTGGCATCATCGATTTCGACCTTGGGTCAAAGGTTACAGGTTCAGGGTTCCCCTTCTATATTGGAAAAGGGGCAAAGCTGCAGCGTGCCCTCATCAGCTTCTTCCTCGACAAGGCAACTGAGGCAGGCTACCTCGAATACCAGACCCCCCTGATGGTCAATGAAGATTCGGCTTACGGCACAGGGCAACTGCCCGACAAAGACGGTCAGATGTATCACGTCGGTTCCGACAACTTATATCTTATCCCTACTGCAGAAGTTCCGCTCACGAACATCTTCCGTAACATGATGCTGAAGGAGGAGAACCTGCCGGTGAAGATCTGTGCATACTCATCATGTTTCAGAAGAGAAGCCGGATCTTACGGCAAAGATGTAAGAGGTCTCAACAGGCTCCACCAGTTCGATAAAGTGGAGATCGTACAGGTCTCCCATCCCGACAAATCCTACCAGGTGCTGGAGGAGATGAGGGAGCATGTCGCAGGCTTGTTGCGCGCACTTGAACTGCCATTCAGAATTCTGAGACTCTGTGGCGGCGACATGAGCTTTGCCTCTTCTATGACCTATGACTTTGAGGTCTGGTCTGCCGCTCAGCAGAGGTGGTTGGAGGTGAGCTCCGTATCAAATTTCGAAGCCTTCCAGTCGAACAGGATGAAAGTGAGATTTAAAGACGAAAATGGCAGGAACACATTAGTGCATACCCTCAATGGAAGCGCCCTTGCACTCCCACGGGTAATGGCTGCACTGCTCGAAAATAACCAGTCAGAAGGTCAAATCAGAATCCCCGGTACCCTTGCTGCTTACACAGGATTCAGCAAAATCGGCTAAATTGATTACCTTTGCATCTGCCTTCGGCTCTTTGTTGCAGGAGGATTGTATCCGGTTATTTCGACCCGAATGAACAAAATAAAACTTCCAATAAACAGTTTACCAATGAATCCAGTTGTAAGAATTATGAAAATGCACATCCTCACCCGTTTATTGTTGCTCCAGGCAATGATATTGGCAACCGCCATCTTTTTTTCATGCAACAGCAGCAAATATGAGGATGAGTTGAACAAAATCGACAGCCTTATAGTTATAAACGATAACATCGGCCGGATGATGGCTGAAGGTGATACTGTACTTGCACTCGAAGCAAGAGCAGAGTTTGCTAAGAACTGGAAACTTATTCAGGAGGTTGTTGAAAGCATAGAGGATGTCGAGCTGATCAGGGAGAATGAATACTGGCCTTACATTACAAATTATGAAGCCAAAGACCGGGCATTGAAGAAACTCATCAGAAAGTTTAATAGTATGGACAATGCCAGGCGAGAGAATGTGAAACAACTGTCTGATCTTCGCAATTCTGTCAGAAGTAACCAGGTTCCGTCAGATTCGATAGAGATCTATATTAACATGGAAGCCATAGCTGTTTATAATCTGGAGCATGATGCAAATATGTATGTGCCGGAGTTCATAAAGACTCTGCATCTTTTGGACAGTCTGCATCAATACACTTCTGATGCTGTCAACAGTTACCGGATGCTGCTTGAGAAGAGCAGGAAATAGATAAAACAGAGATGAAGACCGGCAGTGTAATCATATTGATTTTTCTGGCACTGATGCTCTCAATGCCTTCGATGTTGTCAGCACAAGACAGGACTACGGAGCAGCTTGCATTGCAGTATTATAATGCAGGTGAATTTGAAAAGGCAGCGGAGTTGTATGGTGAACTCTTCCGGAAGACTCCGAACACTTTTTACTACAACTACTATCTTAACTCTTTGCTGGAGTCCGCGAACTACAGGGAGGCTGAACGTGTGGTCAAAGGACTTAAGCCTACCAGGGAGCTGAGGCGCAACTTTACGGTGGAGCTTGGGTTTGTCTATCAGAGGCAGGGTGATTTCAGAAAGGCAGAGAGAGAGTTTGAGCGCGCTATAGATGCCCTGGAGCCAACACGTATCGCTGTTATTGACCTCGCAAATGCCTTTCTCATCCGCCGTCTGCCCGACTATGCCGTCAAGGTCTATCTTAAAGGCAGGAAGATAATTTCTGAACCATACCCTTTTCATATCGAACTTGCAAATGTTTATCAGTCGACAAGGAATTTTGCCGGCATGATGGATGAATACCTTGACCTTATCAACAGTGATGAAACCAGGATCAACATGGTGCAGAACATGCTGCAGCATCTGCTGAACAACTTCAACGATGAAAGTTTCAATCAGATCATAAGAGGTAAGATTCTAGAGAGGGCACAGAAGAATCCTGATAACCTAATCTACAGCGAGTTGCTGCTGTGGTACTCTATTCAGCAGAAGGAGTTTTCTTTAGCACTGTCGCAGGCCAGGGCAATGGAGAGGCGTACCAGGGATGAGGGGGAGCTTGTCTTCAGTGTTGGAGAGCTCGCAGCCTCCAACGAGTTCTGGGATGTTGCAATCGAAGCACTGGAGCACATAAGAGCAAAAGGGGAAAACCATTTCCTTTACCTGAGAGCAGAAATACTGCTGCTGGAGGTGAAATTCAAAAAGCTGATGAAGGCAGGGGGAGTTCAGCCTGCACAGATTGTCGTTATGGAAAAGGAGTATGAACGTGTACTCGACAATCTAGGCAGAAATGCATCTACTGTTGTGCTGATGCGTAACCTGGCACATCTGCAGGCTTTCTACCTCGACAAGGTTGAACCGGCAATAGAGTTGCTGGAGTTTGCCATCACGTTGCCGAATGTAAGCCAGACGATGATTGCTCAGTGCAAGATTGACCTTGCCGATATCTTCCTTATGACCGGAGAGGTGTGGGAAGCAACCCTGTTATATTCACAGGTGGAGAAAGCATTCAAATACGATGCTATCGGCTTCGAAGCCAAATTTAAGAATGCAAAACTCTCTTTCTACATTGGAGAGTTTGAGTGGGCACGTACACAGCTTGACGTGCTCAGGTCGGCTACGTCAAAGCTTATTGCCAACGATGCCATGGAGCTCTCTTTGCTGATCTCCGATAACCTTGAAGCTGACAGCAATCTCATCCCCCTCTCAATGTATGCGCGTGCAGAACTTCTCAACTTCAGAAAGAGACCTGATGAGGCACTCCTTCTGCTCGACTCTGTCGCAGACCTTTTCCCCTTGCATAACATACAGGATGAGGTCCTCCTTAAAAAAGCAGAAATCATGATCGGCAAACGTAATTTTCTTGCCGCTGACTCTCTCCTCGAAAAACTGATCGTCAACTACGGTTGGGACATCCTTGCCGACAATGCTCTAATAATGAGAGCAAGGCTCCACGACCTGCACCTCGGAAACAGAGCCAGAGCTATGGAACTCTATGAAAAACTTATCCTCGAATTTCCGGGCAGCATCTTTGTCTCCGAAGCAAGACAAAGGTATAATGAAATGAGGCGGGGAAATATCAACTGATGAAAGAGTTCGTCAAACCCAAAAAGTCATTGGGGCAGCATTTTCTGAACGACAGAAATATCGCCCGTAAGATTGCAGTTTCAATTCCGGATGAGAATCTCCCTCTGCTTGAAATTGGCCCCGGAACAGGTATGTTGACACAATTTCTGCTTGAAAGAAAGAATCGCCTGAAGGTGATCGAGATCGACGATGAATCTGTCAGATACCTGAAACAGAACCTGAAACAGTTGAATGAAGAGAACATCCTTAGTGGTGATTTCCTCAGGACAGATCTCAAACAATTATTCTCCGGCGAGTTTGGAGTTGTGGGTAATTTCCCTTACAACATATCTTCACAGATACTCTTCAGAGTTCTCGATATTCGCGAACAGGTACCTCTGCTTTGCGGAATGTTTCAACTCGAGGTTGCCCAAAGGATAACCTCAGGCCATGGAAACAAGCAGTATGGGATACTTTCCGTTCTGTTGCAAACATACTATAATGCCAATCTTCTGTTTACTGTCGCTGAGAATGTTTTTACACCTCCTCCGAAAGTCAGGTCTGCAGTCATCATGTTAACAAGAAAAGATGAGAAACCACCTGTAACTGATCATGGGCTTTTTGTGAAAATTGTGAAAGCAGCATTCAATCAACGCAGAAAGATGCTCAGAAACTCCCTGAGTACTGTTTTATCCAGGAACATCAGCTTATCCTGTCAAAACCTCAGACCTGAACAACTCTCTGTGGAGGATTTTGTCAATCTCTACCTTGAAGTAAAAACTTCTTTGGCACTATAGTAAAAAAATAATGAAAAAAATGTTGTATTTGTATTTGGCTGAATTTTTTTTATAATTTTGCCACGCGTGTAACTTTAGAATTCGATTTGCGTTAAACAACCAAACTTTAAGCTGATATGAAGTCAGAATACAATTCATTTACAGCATCAAATAAGTCAACGCTTAGAATGTTACCCTCCTTTATTGAGCTTTTTATCCCTTTCACACACTGGATTGCCCCTCAGGTGCACATGTCTGGTAAATCGGAAAAGCGGGAAACCTGTAAGCTTTGTTCAAGCACATTCTCCTTTGAAGATCCATTCTGTCCTGTTTGTGCTTCAAAAGGCATGTTTATTCATATCACAGAAGGCGACTAAAACCTTCATTATCTTTTTTTCTTTCCACCTCTGTTGCCGGATCTCTTACTCCATCCTTGATTTTCAGGGAACAACGCCTTTATAAAATGCTGATTGCCACTCTCCCTGAGTGTTTTCTGAATCAATGCCTTGTTCTCTGGTTTATGCCAGAAGAGGAATAGTTGCTGCAGACGCTTTGCTTTTTCTGTTACAGGTGTATATATTGATTCCTTCGTGTAAGGGTTAAGCCCTGTATAATATATCACATTTGAAAGTGTCATTGGGGTGGGAGTAAAGTCCTGAACCTGCTCTGGCTTGTATCCTGTTTTGGCAATATCCGATGCCAGTTGAGCCATGGCTTTGTTATCACAACCAGGAAGTGACGATATCAGGTAGGGGATAAGCTGCTGCTTCAGTCCATGTTTTTTGTTTATGCTGATGAATTGACTCCTGAAGGAGAGGTAACTGTCAAATGGAGGCTTTCTAATCAGTTGCAGCACCTTTCTGTCAGAGTGTTCGGGTGCAACCTTCAGCCGCCCCGATACATGAAACCTGATGAGCTCATTTGTATATCTGTTGAGATGAAATTCTGCTGATATCTCCGGTGGATGGCCTGTGAGCATATCATACCTGATGCCACTGCCTATGAATACTTTTTTAATTCCGGCTGTTTCTCTCACTTTCCGGTACAACCTTAAGAGATGCTCATGGTTGAAGTCGAGGTTTTTGCATATTTTCGGCCAGATGCAGGAGGACCGGCTGCATTTTCTGCATAGTGATTGGTCGATGCCTCCCATCCGGTACATGTTTGCACTCGGACCTCCCAGGTCGGTAATGATACCCTTGAAATCATCCATCTCTTTAATAGCTTCTACCTCATTCTCTATAGAATCCTCAGATCTCGATGAGATGAATTTTCCCTGATGCATACTTATGGTGCAGAAACTGCAACCTCCAAAACATCCGCGGTGAATAGTTACTGAGTGCCTTATCATATTGTATGCAGGGACGTCACCACGTTTGCGGTAACGGGGATGGGGCTTCCTGGTAAACGGAAGGCTGTATGTTTTGTCCAGCACATCAGTGCCGGATGCAGGATATGGCGGCTTTATAACAAGATAGCTCTCTCCTGTCTTCTGGATTATTGTTGACGCTGAATATCTGTTGGATTCGTTTTCTATAAGACGAAATGCCTCCGCAAAAATCAGCTTGTCTTTAGTACACTCTTCATGTGACGGCAGTTCAACTGCCTCACTTCTTCTCAAATGTTCAACATCATCTTCCCGGGTGAGATACGCTACCTGGCATATGTTTATCAGGCTCGCTTCAGCATTGCCGGTTTTATAGGCGCGTGCCAGATCTGTTATTGCTTTTTCTGCCATGCCATATACAAGCAGATCAGCCCCTGAATCAACAAGTATTGATGGCTTGACAGTGTCTGTCCAGTAATCGTAGTGTGTTGCCCTCCGCATGGAAGCTTCAATGCCGCCTATTACCACCGGAATGTCGGGAAAGAGACTCTTCAGAATCTGAGAGTAGACAACGGTGGCATAGTCAGGTCGGAACCCTGCCGCACCACCCGCTGTATAGGCATCATCAGACCTGAGCCGCTTCAGGGCAGTGTAGTGGTTTACCATCGAATCCATATTGCCCGATGTAACCCCGAAAAAGAGTTTTGGCAATCCCAGCTTCTGGAAATCACGAAGGTCATCCCGCCAGTTTGGCTGGGAAATGATGCCAACACGATAGCCTTCTGCTTCCAGAACACGCCCTATAATCGCAGTGCCAAAGGAGGGGTGGTCAACATACGCATCACCCGTAATCAGAATGATGTCAAAACCGTCCCAACCCCGCTTTGACGCATCTTCAAGCGACATCGGCAACCATGATGTAATCGGTATCCTCTTCTCCGGCATCTTATCAAAACTTATTCGCCGGAAAGATATGCCTTTTTTATCAGATCCTGACGAAGGTAAGATACTCTATTCCCCCGGAACCACTGATATCCTTCAACTCAATGATAGAATCCGTTATCCTGATAACCTCCCAGTCATCATTCAACTCATCAAAGGGATCTTTGTCCGGTAGGTTTATTATGAAATGGTCATGACTGCTGCTGCTTTTGGTAAATAGCCAGGTTCCAAACTCCGGGCCTCCTGAATAAGTAACCTCAATGGTCTGGTCGCTCTTGAACTGAAAGGATATTCCCTGGAATTTGTAGGTTTCATCCTTATCCTTGTCCCAGTAATATGAAACTTTCCATGAGCTATCCGAAATCTTTGTCTTGACCGAAGCAGGAGTCTCATCCTTTGAACATGCAGTTGCAAAGATGATCACTAATGCCAGCAGAGCTGTTGTTGCCAGTGTTTTCATAATTTGACAGGTTGTTTAGATTAATTCTGAATAAGTAACAGTCTTGAGATTTCTAAACAACAGGAGAGTAAAATTGTTTAGCAATTGAATGAATGGTTATAGTTACTGAAATTTTGCAGTCATGACCATGTTAATAAGAGACTACCTTGATGAGCTTTACTTTCTCTCTGCAGAGATGGCGCCCTACCTTTTACTTGGGTTCATCTTTGCCGGCTTGCTTCATGTATATATCAGGCGTGAGGCGATTGTCAGGTATCTTGGAGGGAAGAGCATCAAATCGGCGGTCTATGCTGCATTGATAGGCATTCCCCTCCCTTTGTGCTCATGTGGTGTAATACCCACCGGAATTGCATTGCGTCGTGAGGGTGCTTCGAAGCCGGCAACAATCTCCTTTCTGATAAGCACACCTCAGACAGGTGTTGATTCGATACTTGTAACATGGTCGTTGCTTGGCTGGCCTTTGGCAGTTATCCGGCCAATCGTCGCTCTGCTTACCGGAGCGCTGGGAGGTGCAGTCTCTCTGCTAAGGAAAGAGGACAATGGCGCAGTTCAACCGGATAATGAAGAAAAGAGAGTTGCACATTCCTCTCCGGGCTGGATAAGAATGTTGAAATATGCATTCATCGACTTCATGGACGACATAGCGAAGTGGCTGCTGATAGGTTTGCTTCTTGCCGCACTGATGGCAGTCATCATCCCTGATGGCTTCTTCACGATGTATGTTGATAATAACCTTTTGAGCATGTTGATGGTGCTTGTTGCCTCTGTGCCTCTCTACCTGTGTGCCACCGGCTCTGTGCCTATTGCCGCAGTGCTGATGATGAAGGGCCTCAGCCCCGGCGCAGCACTGGTTTTCCTGATGGCCGGCCCCGCAACAAACATTGCTACAATGACCGTCATCGGGAAAGCCCTCGGCCGATGGTCGCTGTTGGTGTACCTCTCAACAATAATTGTCGGTGCAATACTCTTTGGGCTCCTTACTGACCTTATTCTATCCTCTGGATATATATTCGGCATCATGGACCATGCTCACAATGAACATTCGCATGAACTGCTGCCGGAATGGATAAAAATTGCATCCCTCATAATACTAGGAATCTTTCTGTTTTACTCTCTTCTGAAAAAGTATTTTCCCGCAGTGAAAGGCAAAGTGCCCGCCATGGCCTCTGCTCCTGAAAAAGGCACCTACCGCTTTGAAGTCACCGGGATGACCTGCAACCATTGTAAAACTACTGTCGAAGATGCGTTGAACAATCTCCCCGGCATCAAAGAGGTATCCGCTGACATACGAACAGGAATTGTAACCATTCAATCCGACAATCCTGACCCTGAACTGATCAAAGAGAAGCTAAGATCATCGGGGTACGGCTTCAAGGAGATTGATCTTTTGTTTTGACAGGAAACAGGTTTGTTAATGTGATAATTAGCAAATGTGATAATTAGCAAATTGAGTTGATTGGCAAGAATTTTCCAGAAGGCCAAAATTGTTTGCAGAAAGCACATGGTAAAATTCCTTTGTGGTCCTTAGTGAACCTTTGCGGCCTTAGTGGTTAAAGAAAAATTCAGGGTTTAGTTTGTAGTTAGCAGTTTGTAGTTTTTCTGCTGGAACCAAACTGCTTTGCGGCTCTGCGGCTTTGCGTGAAAAAAATCTCTCGCCAAGGCGCAAAGTTCGCAAAGAAGATGGCGAAAATACTTTGCGCCTCTTTGCAACCTTATGCATCTTTGGGTGAAATATAATGGAGAGTACAGAGGGAGACATACTCTCTACTCTCTACTCTCTTGAAGCAATCATTATCTCCAAAATCTTAACAGCCGCATCGGAGATCACGGTTCCGGGGCCGAAGACTGCCACTGCGCCGGCTTTGTAGAGGTAATCATAGTCCTGGTGGGGGATTACTCCTCCAACGATCACCATGATGTCATCACGGCCAAGCTTTCTAAGCTCCTCAATCACCTGGGGGACGAGTGTCTTATGTCCTGCTGCCAGACTTGAGACACCAAGGATATGCACATCATTCTCAACTGCTTGTTTAGCAGCTTCAGCAGGGGTCTGGAACAGCGGCCCGATGTCCACGTCGAAGCCTATGTCGGCGTAACCTGTTGCAACAACTTTGGCACCACGGTCATGGCCATCCTGACCCATTTTGGCAATCATGATCCTTGGCCTGCGCCCCTCAAGGGCGGCAAATCTTTCGGCCATATCCTTTGCTTTCTGAAAACTCATGTCATCTTCTGTTTCTGATGAGTATATTCCTGATATAGTCCTTATCACAGCTTTGTATCTGCCGTAAACCTTCTCACAGGCCATGGATATTTCTCCCAGGCTTGCACGCTTCCTTGCTGCATCGACAGACAGCTCAAGCAGGTTGCCTTTGCCGGTCCGGCACGCATTGGTGATTGCATCCAGTGCAGCTTCAACAGCTGTCTCATTTCTTTCTGCGCGTAGCTTCTGTAACCTGTTTATCTGAGATTCACGGACAGCAGTGTTATCTACCTCAAGGGTCTCCAGGGGATCTTCCTTCTGAAGTCTGTATTTGTTGATACCGACAATAATATCCCGCTTCGAATCAATCCTTGCCTGCTTCCTTGCTGCCGCCTCCTCAATTCTCATCTTCGGGATACCGGTCTCGATAGCTTTTGCCATGCCTCCCAGCGTCTCAACCTCTTCGATGAGAGCCCATGCCTTGTGCGCCAGTTCATGCGTCAATGCTTCAACATAATAGGAGCCTGCCCACGGGTCAACAGCCTTGCAGATGTTTGTCTCTTCCTGAATGTAGATTTGTGTGTTCCTGGCGATGCGTGCGGAGAAGTCGGTCGGAAGGGCAATAGCTTCGTCAAGGGCATTGGTATGCAGCGACTGGGTATGTCCCAGGGCTGCCGCCATTGCTTCAACGCAGGTACGAACAACGTTGTTGAATGGATCCTGCTCTGTGAGCGACCAGCCAGAGGTCTGTGTATGTGTGCGCAGCGCTAGCGACTTGGGGTTTTTGGGGTTGAACTTCTGCACCAGCTTGGCCCACAACATCCTTGCAGCACGCATCTTGGCGATCTCCATGAAATGGTTCATGCCTGCACCCCAGAAGAATGATAGCCTTGGAGCAAATGAGTCTATGTCCATGCCGCTGTTAACACCTGTACGTAGGTATTCCAACCCGTCGGCGAGAGTGTAAGCCATCTCAATGTCGGCGGTAGCCCCCGCCTCCTGCATGTGGTACCCGCTGATGCTGATGGAGTTGAACTTTGGCATACGCTCAGAGGTAAACCTGAAGATGTCGGCAATTATCTTCATTGATGGCTCCGGTGGATAGATATAGGTATTACGTACCATGAACTCTTTCAGGATGTCATTCTGTATCGTTCCTGTAAGCTGCTCAGGCTTCACCCCCTGCTCCTCGGCAGCTACGATGTAGAACGCCAGCACCGGCAGCACGGCACCGTTCATCGTCATGGAGACCGACATCTTTTCGAGAGGGATCTGGTCAAAGAGTATCTTCATGTCAAGGATGCTGTCAACGGCAACCCCTGCTTTGCCCACATCACCGACAACACGCTCATGGTCCGAATCATATCCGCGATGTGTGGCAAGATCGAAGGCTATCGATAGCCCTTTCTGGCCTGCAGCCAGGTTCCTGCGGTAAAAGGCATTTGACTCCTCGGCAGTGGAAAAACCTGCATACTGCCTGATCGTCCAGGGCCTCTGAACATACATCGTTGAATAGGGTCCGCGTAGAAACGGAGGTAAACCCGCAGCATACTCCAAATGCTCCATGCCCTCCAGGTCTGCCTGTGTGTAAACAGCCTTCACAGGGATCTGCTCAGGCGTAAGCCAATTCCTGGTGATGCCATGCCTGGCTTCCCATGCTCCTATATCTTCACCTGAAACAGGCTTCCTGAAATCTATATTTGAAAAATCTGGTCTCATATATCTTTCTCCTTTTTGTCAAATTCTATGTTACGATATTCCAAGTTTCTGATTAAAGCCCTTTAGCGACAACAGCGCATTTGTGCGCATATGAATGAATTCATCAACACCTGCTGTTTTCAAAGCATCAATTATCTCTGTCGGATTACCGGCAATAACCACAATAGTATTCTTATTGACTGCCTTAAGCTTTTCTGCAGCAGCAATACCCAACGTAGCATACTCCTCATCTGAGCTGCAGATCACAGCAATCTCAGCTCCGGAATCTACAGCTGCCTTGATACCCTCTTCAACAATATTAAATCCGATATTATCAATCATCTCATATCCTGCACATCCGAAAAAGTTTGAGGCGAAGGCAGCACGTGCTTTGCGCATTGTCAGGTTGCCGATGTTCAGCAAGAACACCCCAGGCCTCTTGTTGCCGGCAGCGATATGCTTTTCAGTCGAGAGCCGCAGCTCTTCGAAAGCTCCGGAACCACGGTAAAGGTGAAGGCCGGGATATTTTCTGAACGGTTCTTTAACGATCTTCTCAAGCATCTTTTCGTTGCTGTTGGGATATTGGTTTGTGCCCAGAATTACAGTGGCTCTCCTTGCTATATCTTCATCCCTCTGTGCGGCTGTCTCTTCAATGCTATTTCTTATGATGCCCTTTTCTGTTGAAGCAAGAAATCCGCCTATGGATTCAATATCCCTGAAAAGTTCCCATGCTCTTGATGCAATCATATCGGTGAGGCTCTCAATGTAATATGATCCGGCAGCAGGGTCTGCAATCTTGTTGAAATATGACTCCTCCTTCAGGATGATTTGCGTATTACGTGCCGCACGCCTTGAAAAATCATCAGGGTTTTTATATGCGATGTCGAACGGGCTTGCTGACATACTGTTACAGCCAGCTATCGCTCCTGCCATTAGCTCGGTGGTTGTCCTGAGCATATTCACATAAGGATCATAAATACTCTTGTTCCACAAAGAGGTGGTGCCATGGATAAACATCGCTGCTGTTGAAGCATTGGTAGGTTTGTACTCATTAACGATAGCAGCCCACAGCAGTCGTGCAGCTCTGATTTTTGCTATCTCCAGGAAATAATTGGATCCGATGGCAAAGGTGAACTGCATGGCCGGTGCAATCTGGTCAGCATTAAGTCCTTTTTCGGTAAGTTTTGAGAGATACTCATTACCTGAGGCCATTGCAAACGCAAGTTCCTGTGCAACAGTCGCCCCTGCATTGTGGAAAGTATCTGCACTGATATTGATCATCCGGAAACCGGGAAGCTCCTGCCGTATCTTGGTTATCAGATAAACAGCTTCATTCATATTATCATCACAACTGTTGTAAAAATCATTATACAGCAGATAGTAGTTGAACGGATCAAAGCCAAGTGATCCTCTGACCTTGTTCTTATTTGCTGTCCGCAGTTTCATCTCCTGGATGAATAGTTCCATAATATATGGGTACTCACGGGCAGATATGAAGTGAACAGCTGTCTTTTCAAGTTCAATGTAGCGGATCAGATTAGTCAGGTCATCAGCAGATCCAACACCCTTAACCCTGAAACCAACACCATCTGCTCCTCTTTCAATAGCCTCCAGGGCGATCTTGTTGGAAAGTGCAATGTCTGTACTCTCTATATCCTGCCTGATCTCCCAGTTATTATTATCTGAGTTTGTGCCGCGTACGAATGGGTATTTGCCCGGCAAGCTTTCAGTAAACCGCAGATTCTTAATGTCCTCCGACCTGTAATAGGGCTTTACTTTCAACCCGTCAGATGCTTTCCATATCAATCTCTTTTCATAATCCGCTCCCTTCAGATCAGCATTGATCTGTGCTTCCCACATTTCAGTTGAAACAGGTGGAAACTCCGGGAATAACCTTTCACTCTTCTCTGATGTATTCATATCTGTTTGTAAATGTTGAATCTGCTCTGAATAATCGAAAATGTCATAACCCCACTAAGACAAAAAGGCTCAAACCAACACAAAGCTTTTCTTTAAAACGGGTCACTATTTGTGATCCCTGGTGTCTGTGTCTTAGTGGCCATTAATTGCTCTTCGCAGAAGACTTAATGTTTAGTTTCTATAAAAAGTACGGGGCAAAATTACAACATTACTTGATATCGCAAATCGGTTAACCCTGGATGTCGGCGATCTCTTTTTTTGAGGCGCCAGGACAAAGGTTCACTAAATGTAATACATTTGTAATATGTGATTTGTGTTTCTTTGAGTCTTCTGCCGGCAGGTTTTCTTTTTCAGAATGAAAGATTTTTTGTCCGTTTTTCAGAAGTAATGCATATATACCATTAAAAATTGTTTCGCAGCAGGAGGTTGTTTTACCACTGAGGTACTTAGAACACTGAGATTCACTTAGAATGATGACAAAAAGATTTATCAATAGGATTGCTTATCGCATTGTAGGTTGTGCAATTGAAGTCCACAAACACCTGGGTCCGGGTTTGCCTAAGTGCACCTAAGTGCTCTCAATGCTTGGCATTTGGCACCTCAAAAAATGATTAAACCCGGACGGCGGTTTCTTTATCAGAGTGACAGGGACATACAGGGTGTGAATATGGTGTTAAAATTTTTTGCAACAAACATCACATAATGATAGTTCCTGCAATATTTTTCGGACACTAAATCTCATTGCATATGGCACCCTGCTCTCAAAAAATTAATCTTTAACATATTACAGATGAAAAAAGTGTTTGTTTTTTTTTACAAATGAAAAATAACTTTATCTTTGCAAGCCAAAAGAAATAACAGTCATTAATTAATCATAAAAAGAAGTTATCATGACAAAAGCAGAAATTGTAGCAGAAATTGCAAACAAAACAGGAATTGAGAAGGTAGCCGTACAAGCAACAGTAGAGGCTTTTATGGAATCAGTAAAGGGTTCACTCTCTTCAGGAGAGAATGTTTATCTGAGAGGTTTTGGAAGTTTTATTGTGAAGAAAAGAGCTAAGAAAACAGGCAGGAATATTTCCAAAAACACTACCATTATCATTCCTGAGCATTTCATTCCGGCTTTCAAACCTGCTAAGACTTTCATCCATAAGGTAAAGAGCAGCGTTAAGTAGTATAAAATAAGAGGATAAAAAAATATGCCAAGCGGAAAGAAACGGAAGAGGCACAAGATGGCTACACACAAGCGTAAGAAACGCTTGAGAAAGAACAGGCACAAGAAGAAATAGTGCATTTGGCTTATCAGGATGACAGGTCGTTATGCAGGTTGTGTTGAACAACTCATCTTCCTGATTAATTAACGATCATCATGTCAAGCATTTTCCTGACGGGCTATTGATTATTGCTCCAGGGTTTACACACTGCTTTGCATTCGGATTGTTGCAAAGAGTCATGTTGATACAAACAACCCAAGAGATTTTATAAGGTGAGTAAAGAAATTGTTATTGATTCTACCCCGGCTGAAGTCAGGATAGCATTGCTTGAAGACAAGCGGCTGGTAGAACTGCACAAGGAGACAACATCCCGTCACTACTCAGTGGGGGATATATATCTGGGGAAGGTCAGGAGGATAAATCCCGGCCTTAATGCTGCTTTTGTTGATGTAGGGCACGGCAAGGACGCCTTTCTGCATTACCTTGACCTGGGGCCGCAGTTAAAGTCGTTGATGAAATACAGCAAGCTTGCAATCTCACATGGAAATAAGGAGAGACCTCTCAGACTTGAGAAATTTGACCTGGAACCGGATATTGACAAATCCGGAAAGATGAGCAGTGTCCTCAATCATAACCAGCATATTCTTGTACAGATTGCAAAAGAACCCATCTCCACCAAAGGCCCCAAGATCACCTCTGAGATATCTTTACCAGGCCGTTTCCTTGTCATGGTGCCGTTTTCCAACCGGATATCAGTCTCTCAGAAGATAAAAAGCCAGGAGGAGAGGACCCGCCTGAAACGGCTGCTTCAAAGTATCAAACCAAACAACCACGGAGTTATCATCCGTACTGTTGCTGAAAACAAGAAGGTGGCAGAACTCGTGGCAGACCTGACAGACCTGACCTCAAAATGGGAAAGGATTACCCAGAAACTCAATCAGGCTAAAGCCCCTTGTATTATACACCGTGAAATGGATCGCTCTTCAAGCATGATCCGAGACCTGGTGAATGAATCTTTCAACAGTATTGTGGTCAATAATGAAGACCTCTACGAAGAACTGAAGAGTTACATCAAGACCATTGTGCCGGAAAAGAGTGATATTGTGAAGCTTTACCGCAACAAAAAAAATATTTTTGAAAACCTGGGCATTGATAATCAGATAAAGAGCGCTTTTGGTAAGAAAGTTACAATGAAGGAGGGTTCTTACCTCATCATTGAACATACAGAAGCAATGCACGTTGTAGATGTCAACTCCGGCCATCGGGCAAACAAGGATGGTGCGTCGGAGCAGCATGCCCTGCAGACAAACCTTGAAGCCGCCAGAGAGCTCGCACGGCAACTCAGGCTCAGAGATATGGGGGGCATTATCGTGGTCGATTTCATTGATATGCAGAACAAGAATCACCGAAAGGAGCTTTTTGATTTTCTGCGCGAAGAGATGAAAGCCGATAAGGCAAAACATACAATCCTGCCACCCACAAGGTTTGGTCTGGTTCAGATCACAAGGCAGAGAGTAAGGCCGGAAGTAGAGATGCAGACGCTAGAAAAGTGCCCTGCATGTGGAGGATCAGGGGAGATTAAAGCCAGCATCGTTCTCATTGATGAGATAGAGAACAATATTGGTTATCTGATCCGTGAACAGAATGCCTCTTATCTCAAACTTTCTGTGCATCCGTTTATTTACGCTTATCTTACTAAAGGGCTCTTCTCCGTGAGATGGAAATGGTACAGAAAATACAAAATCTGGATAAGGCTGGAATCTGTTGCATCGTACAACTTTCTGGAGTACCGGTTCTTCAACAAGCTCGACGACGAGATTAACCTCATCTGACAAAAATTCATAAGTGAAACAGGTTATTACATTTGAAGAGGCTCTCTCGCAAGCCGCAAAATATTGTGCGGTTCAGGAGCGTTGCCGCAGCAAAGTAGAGATATGGCTCAGAAGCAAAAAGCTTGATCAGAAGAGTATTCAGTTGATATTGAACAAGCTGGAAGAGGAGGGGTTCATCAATGAAGAGAGGTATGCACGGTCATATGTCCGGGGGAAGTTCAGGATGAAGGGATGGGGAAGAGTGAAAATTATTACTGACCTGAAACTTTATCGAATCAGCACTGAAAATATCAGCACTGGCCTTACAGAAATAGACGAAGAGGAGTACATAGATATGCTGGAAAAGCTTTTGCAGAAGAAAAGCGGAACCATTCCGGATGGCACAGATGATTATGACAGGCGGGTGAAGCTGGTGCATTTCGGTTACAGCAAAGGCTATGAGATGGAGCATGTTTACAAAACAGTTGATAAAATTTTAAAGGCAAAATAGGGAACTATGATTGGCAGTGAACACAAAAAGGAGTATTATGAGAGGCTTTTAGCCTTGAGGAGGTACCTTTGACATCGACAGGAAGAATAATAAGGTATCGGAGTTGGAAATGATCACCAGGAATCCGGAATTCTGGAATGATCCGGCAAAAGCGGAAGAGACGCTGAAACAGATTAAGTCATTGAAGAGGTGGACTGATGCCTATCATAAGGCGACTGATGCCTGGGACGATTTAGAGGTATTATGGGATTTCAATGAGGCCGGTGAAGGTTCCGATGATGACCTGGAAGCACAGTTCAATATTGTGCGCAATCACATAGAAGACCTGGAGTTTCTGAATATGCTCAGTGCTGAAGAGGATAAGCTTCCTGCTATGCTTCAGATTAACTCTGGTGCTGGTGGTACAGAAAGCCAGGATTGGGTTGAAATGCTGATGAGGATGTATCTGCGATGGGGTGAAAGGCATAACATTTCAACTGCTATTGTTGATCAGCAGGATGGCGAGGTAGCAGGCATCAAGCAGGTAACTATTGAGTTTGACGGGGAGTATGCATTTGGTAACCTGAAAGGGGAAAACGGTGTTCACAGGCTTGTCAGGCTCTCACCGTTTGATTCAGCTCATAAAAGGCACACCTCTTTCGCCTCTGTCTACGTCTATCCTGTCGTTGATGATAATATCGATATTGACATCAACACCTCAGATATCTCATGGGACACCTTCAGAAGTTCAGGCCCGGGTGGACAGAATGTGAATAAGGTTGAAACTGCCGTCAGATTAAAACACGCACCCTCAGGTATTATTGTCGAATGTCAGGAAACAAGATCACAGACCCAGAACCGTGAGAAGGCCCTTCAGATGCTAAGGTCACAGCTTTACGAGATTGAGCTCAGAAAGAAAAAAGAGGCACAGGCAGCTATTGAAGGGAATAAGAAGAAGATAGAATGGGGCTCGCAGATAAGGTCATATGTAATGCATCCCTACAAAATGGTAAAAGACCTCAGAACCGGACATGAAACCGGAAATGTCAATGCAGTGATGGACGGCGACCTTGATCCTTTCATTAAAGCATTTCTGATGGAGTTTGGCAGTAGCAGGTAATCAATCACTAAACTCATTCATTTTATACTGATTTCTACAGAAATCATTCTATCTTTGTCTGCGGGTCAGAATCCTTGCTAATGAATAAAAGTGTATCAGCTTCACCAAAGCTCATCAATAGCAGGCATTTGATGTTAATACTGCTGATGACTGGTTTCTTTCTTCAGGCCAATGGTTTGGTGTTGCCGCCTAAATTGGGATCAAGTGACAATCAGATTCTGCGTGGGTTTGGAATGGGCTTTTCCAGTTCAACGATATTCTCTTCGGAACTGGACCAGTTTATTTTTCCGGGGTTTAATGTATTCTCTTCATGGAGTAATGCGGAGATGCTTATAGAATTGCGCGGACGGTTTTTTTTCGGGGAGATTGATACCTATCAGGTTGAAGCCGCCGGCTACAGGCCCGTTTCATATGGGGAACCCAACTTTTATTTTGGCGGTGGTTTGGGTTATGGCGGCATGAACCTTAAGGAATTTATTGTTTTTGACATGAACGGAAAGCTCGTGCCTGGATTGTTTTACCATAACGGTAATGGCATGCATGCTTTTCTGGGTATAGGAAAAAGATTGAAACAGACCGATTACTATCGTATTAAGCTCGATCTCGATTACTTTGTCTCACTATATAACGTCAGAAAAGTGAGGATGCCTACCGGTATCAGGCTTAGCTGCTCAATCAGCCTTTACGCTCCGGAGTGATCCTCTACTGGTTTTTCCAGCATCAGGGCATCATAAATCACCTGATGAACTCTTTGGCGAACTCTGAAGAAGTTAATTTTATGATTTTCGGTGTTGGGGTGTATTCTGTTTGAGAGGAACACAAAAACTATCTGATGTTCCGGGTCAACCCATACACAGGTGCCGGTAAATCCGGTATGGCCAAAGGAGCTGAATGAAGCTGAGGGGGCAATGATGCTTTTTTCACCTGATTTCTTATCGAATCCAAGCCCCCTGTGGCCGCCCTCCTGACGTGAGGTGAAGGTCTCTATAGTCTCAGGGTTAAGATACTGCCTTCCACCATACGCCCCCCCCTGCAGCAGCATCTGATGCAGCACACCAAGATCGGCAGCGTTTGAGAACAACCCCGCGTTGCCTGCAACACCCCCGAAAAGTGCTGCCGTCGGATCATGTACATGGCCATATATCAACTGCCGCCTCCAACGCAAATCCATCGCCGTCGGAACTATCCGGTCTCGGGAATAACTTTCCAAAGGATTAAAAGTGCAGGTGCGTAATCCCAATGGTCTGTAAAATTCATCACTCAGATATCTGCTTATCGGCCTCCTGTTTATCGAGTCTATTGCCATCTGTACAAAAACCATGTTAGCATCGCTGTAAACATATTCCTGCTCCCTGCTCACACCAATTGATTTGGACCGCATCCATAAAGTGTCATAATAGTTGTTGTACATATACATGTCATCTGCTATCCTGATGGTCGCACTATCCTTAATGAATACAGGTGAGTAAATCTCCCTGAAACGGTTCACGTTCGCCCTGCGATCATAGGTCGAAATAAAACCGCTGATAGGTAACGCAGGTGGCAGCCCCGAGCGGTGTGTCAGCAGGTTCTTTACCGGTATCCGGAATACATTCCGCTCACGGGTGGAAATGAAAATCAATGTATCTGTAACCTGATACAAAGTGTCATTCAGCTTGATGTAAGAATGGTATCCATGTCCCAACAGTATCCTGGCTATCCTTTCAGGACTGCCCTTAACAACTATCGTGTCGTGTTGTATAAGTGTGTCTGCCAGGGCTGCAGGATCGTGCGTTCTGGTGTCTTTAAAAAACCTGCCAAGCTGGTCATTGAGCCTGATCTTCCCCTGTTCGTACATCTTCATCATGGCAAGAGTTGTTGCAGCAGTCTTTGTAACCGAAGCAATATCATAAAGATGTGTCAGTGTTACCTTTTCACCCTGGCCGTAGTCAGTCCTGCCAAATGCTTTGTTGTAAACAACGTTGCCGGCAACGGCAATAAAGACCTGACATCCCGGGAAAGCTGCATTCATTATGGCTTCGTTAATAATAGAATCTATCGCCATAAGGGTTAGAGCATCTATACCCGCCTCTTCAGGTATGGTGTAGTTAAGCCTCACCTTGGGCGAAGAAGTCATTCCGGAACCTGCAACAAACTGCCGGGTGATATCCCATGGTAATATCCCTTCACAGCATGTCCCGCCGAAAAGGAAATTTGCCAGAATACGCTGTGTCGATTCACTTTTTTTGCCGACGTTCACTACAGCAGGCATTTTCTGAAGATATCTTACAGAATCAACAGCTCCGAAATGAATAATTACGGCTCTGGTGCGCAACCTCCCTGTCCGGTTAAGAAGCTCTTCCAGATTCCGGGCTTCCTCCGGGGAAATGTCCTCCATCAGAATGATGTTTGTGGCATTGGCTTCTAGGGCCAATCTGCCTGTATTTGAATAACGCTTTTGCCTGAAATCAGCAAAATAGCCGAAATACTCAAGGAATGTGATGTAGTCTGACCTTTCCTGATAGTGTATGATATAGTTGGCCTGGCCTGCTTCTCTGAACGGTATTATTCCGGCACTGTCAATCAACCTAATGATTGACTGCTGTTCCAGAAGAAGTGAAAGCCGTATCCTGCTGATTCTGCCGGGAGGGGGAAAAGGCTCCCGACCCTTTTGATTAAGCAACCACTCCTTGTAATATAATGACCTGAGGACGGAAAAGCTGACGAGGTGCTCAGGATCACCCTTCCCCGAAATGTTCTCCGCAATAGTCGCAATTACCCCATCACTGCAAGGCTTGGTAATGATGATGTCAACCCCGCATGCCAATGCATATCTGAAATCACCTGCGGATAATACGTCTCTCTCTAACAATATCAGACCCTGATAGTCAAAATTCTGCTTAAGATGATATCTTAGCCCTTCGTTCTTCTCCAGTGATTCCGGCACAGAATCCAGTATTATTGCAGGCAGATCCGGATTAACAATAGAAGTGCACAACTGAAACAGAACAGAATCAAGCTTGCTGACTGGCGCCGTAATCCTTAGAGCTATTGCCGGTATTGGCATTACAGGTATCAATCCCTGCTGCATGGAATATTCAACAAAATAACGGGTATATTCAACCTGCCTTTTGAGAAGTATTGTGTCAGGTAGGTTGCGGGTATGTTTCCGGTCAACCCATAATGGATAGATAACCATTGTGGCACCGGTTTGCTTTGATGTAAGAATATGATTTTCAAGATATGATTTAATAATTGAATCATGCCTGATGCTCAAAACTCCTTCAACAGACAACAGCACCGGATAATCCATAATGCTGTCAATACCTTTGGTTATTCCATATGACGGGATGTCCTGCCTCTTTGCCCAACTTTTATATCCTTGGTAATTTTTCAGACTGTCCGGTGGCAAAATAAATCCTCCGGCAGGAGTGTATCCTGGTGGCATCACCGTGTCATGAAACAGAGAAAGGCCGGATTTGTATATCAGCAGTTGTGATATTTTTTGCCGCGAAGTCATGGTGTGAAAAACGGAATCTGCCCATACCCCTTCAACTCCAGGCAATGGTATCTGTATATATCGCCTTGAACTGTCGCTGAAAAGCGGAACAATAATTATCACAAGCATAATCACCATTGCTGTTGACAAGGCAAGTATTACAGGTGCTGAACTTTCTGCCTCACTGGTTGAATCATGTTGCTTTTGATCATGCATCTTGTGGTATTATTACAGCTATTAATGGCAAATATATGGGCTTTATTATTCAACGAAAATAAAAACAGGATTTATCCCTATTTTTGCTGATCATTAAGTTTTGTTAAAACCCGACCTGATCCAGAGTGTCAATTTTAATTTCTGAAAATCATGGACATTCAACTTCCTGATATATTGAAGCTTACCAAAGAGAAAGTTGTTGAAGAGGATGATACAGCATCGAGCTATGGATCCGGCTTGATTCCTGTTTTTGCAACCCCTGCAATGGTGGCATTTATGGAGCAGACAGCCCAGGAATTATTGCAACCATACTTGCCTGAAGGTTATATCACCCTCGGAACAGAAATCAATGTCAAACATAAAAAAGCCACACCCGTTGGTAAAAAAGTAAAATGTGTATCAGAACTTATAATGAAGCAGGAGCGATCATTCACCTTCTCAATCAAAGCATGGGATGATGAAGGTGAAATAGGCGAAGCAGTTCATAAACGATACATGGTTAATGCTGAGAGATTTATGCAGAAGTTGAAGTAATGAACATACAATTTCATTTACTTCCGTTTTTTTGTTATCTTTACTGTGAATTTTATAATCCTGAAAGGATGTGCCGGGCTTGACAGAGGGTTATATTTTAATAAATGTCTAACCTAAAGCCTTTTACCATGAGAAACATTTCCGTTTTTTTTACAATTCTTTTTATTGTTTCCGGTTTGTTTATGGGGTTCAGAGTTATCAGTTTCACTACAGGTGCGCCGACCAATGCATCAGGATCCCCGGGAAATAATAATATGACCTGTGTTCAGTGTCATGCAAGCAATAACAATGTTAAGCTCAACTGGATCACATCCACAGAGCTTGCTGATGGATATGTGCCGGGCACACAATACAATATGGAGGCAAAAGCAGATAAGGTTGGTTGTGCAAAGTTTGGTTTTCTGATCACAATTGAGAAGCCTGATGGTACAAAAGCAGGATTCCCGATTGTTACGGATGCTGTCAGAACACAGATTGTCAGTACGAATTATATAACCCATACAGCTGATGGCACAGTTGGCCAGGGTGAGATCACATGGCCTTTTAAGTGGAGTGCACCGCCTATGCCAATGGGAACTGTGACCCTTTACGGGGCTTTTGTCGGAGCAAATGGCGACAACCAGAATTCAGGCGATGTAGTCTATGTAAGTAAAAAAGAGGTGATCCTGTATGGTACCGCCGGAGTAGCGGCAGCCTCTGCTTCTGATGGCAACAAACTCTACGTCTACCCCAATCCTGCTGATACAGAAATCAATCTTCACCTCGGCTCAGATGTGAAGGATCCTTTGCTCAGGATTTATGATCCTACTGGCAAAATCGTCAAAGAAATTTTCTGGCAATCTGCAAACCAAATGAAGGTTGATGTATCTTCGCTGCCGAATGGCACGTATATTTTGTATATGGGCTGGGAAAACGATTTTGTAATCACCAGGGTTCTGGTAAGACGTTAAAATCACTAGTGGAAGAAGAAAAATACACTGTACTTGCAAAGACATTGGCCGGGCTAGAAGAAGTACTGGCGAAGGAGTTGAAGGAACTGGGAGTTGAGAATCCTGTTATCGGCAACAGAGCCGTTACGTTTGAATCAGACAACAAATTACTTTACAGGATTAACCTGTGGAGCCGGTTGGCATTGAGGTTTTTCAGGCATATATCCTCCTTTGAAATTGAAAAGGCGCAGGATCTCTATGATGGCGTGGCTGTAACTGAGTGGTGGAAGATTATTGGTGTTGATCAGACATTCAGGATCGACAATACCATAACCTCACAGTTCTTTAACAGCCCTCTTTATGCTGCACAACTTGCTAAGGATGCTGTTGTGGATCAGTTCAGAAGGCGCTTCAACAGGAGGCCATCTGTAAGCAAGGAGGAACCGGACTTTACCATCTTGCTTGCAATAAAAGGTACATCATGCTCCCTCTACCTTGACAGTACAGGAGAAGCACTTTTTAAAAGAGGTTATCGTATCCAGACCGTTACAGCACCTCTCAACGAAGTGCTGGCAGCCGGAATACTCAAAATCTGCGGTTGGAACCCTGATTTGCCACTGATTGATCCGATGTGCGGGTCAGGGACAATTCCCGTTGAGGCAGCACTCATGGGCATGAATATCCCTCCGGGATATAACCGCCCGTGGTTTGCCTTTATGAACTGGCCAGATTATAACAAGTTTGTATGGAAGAAAATCAAAGAGGAGATCTTTTCTCAACAGAAAGATGTTAATCTGCAGATCTATGGGTATGACATTTCCCGGAGAAATCTTGATATCGCAGAGGAGAATATCAGGCAACTGCGCATGCATAAGGATATCTCTCTTGCCAAAGCCGACTTCCTGCAACTCCATCCTCCCGTTGAAAATGGCATGCTGATAATGAATCCTCCTTATGGTGAACGTTTGAAAAACACAGATATTCAAGCCTTTTATAAAAGTATCGGAGACACTCTCAAAAGAAACTTCACCGGTTTCAAAGCCTGGATCATAAGTTCGGATATTGATGCAATGAAATCTGTAGGTCTGAAGACTTTCTCCAAACAAACTCTCTACAACGGCAAGCTGGAGTGCAGGCTGCATGGTTATGACCTTTTTTAAGGCATTTTGATAATTTTTTTGGCCTTTTGGGTCAGATGAAGTATTATAATATGAGTCAGATCAGATCTATCGGAGTATTGACAAGCGGTGGGGATGCCCCAGGAATGAATGCCGCAATCAGGGCAGTCGTTAGAACAGCTCTTTACCACAAAGTAAATGTTTTCGGTATATTCCGCGGTTATGAAGGGTTGATTGATGGAGAGATAAAGCAGATGGATTATGTCTCTGTAGCACGGATCATTCAACGTGGGGGCACAATCCTGCAATCAGCCCGCAGTGAGATTTTCAGAACACCGGAAGGCAGAAGCAACGCATACGGTAATCTGAAAAAATTCAATATTGACGGGTTAATAACTATAGGAGGTGACGGAACATTCAGAGGGGCACAGGCACTCTCCGAAGAGCATGACATCAAGGTTATCGGAATTCCCGGAACCATCGACAACGACCTGTATGGCAGCGACTTCACTATAGGTTATGATACAGCCCTGAATACTGTTGTAGAAGCGGTTGACAAGATCAGGGATACTGCCGGCTCGCACAACAGGCTCTTCTTTATTGAGGTGATGGGGCGTGATGCAGGCTTCATCGCTCTCAGGAGTGGAATTGCCACCGGGGCTGAAGACATCCTGATTCCTGAAACGAAAACTACTATAGATGACCTTGTAGAAAAACTACGGCACAACAGAAGGGAAAGTAAAACATCAGGAATCATTATAGTTGCTGAAGGTGATGAAGAGGGAGGAGCTTTTGAGGTTGCCAGAAAAGTAACGGAAAAGTTCAACGGCTACTCAACAAGAGTGACAATACTCGGCCATGTCCAGCGCGGAGGGGCACCCACCTGTATGGACAGAGTGCTGGCCAGCACCCTCGGCTTTGAAGCAGTCAAGGCTATCCTTACTGACAACTCCGGTGTTATGGTAGGCCAGATAAACAAAAAGATCGTCCTCACTCCTTTTGATAAAGCAACTAAGCACCACCAGGAAATCAATAGGAGCATGCTCGAAATGGCAAGGATTCTCTCCCTTTGAAAATACCAGAGTTATGGAGCATGCCAATAAATTTGCTGAAGTGATTCTGCCTGTTCCGATCCCCGGATGCTTCACCTATTCTGTGCCTGATGAGCTGACAAGCATTATTGAACCAGGGAAAAGAGTTATTGTACCCTTCGGCAAAAAAAGAATTATCGCCGGCATCGTCAGAAAGATTACCGGATATTTCGATGAGCATGCAATCCTGAAAGAAATTATTGATGTTGTTGACAATAATCCTCTTATTCAGGAGAAGCATTTCAGGCTCTGGGAGTGGATGGCTCAATACTATATGTGCAGTATTGGTGAGATCATGATCGCTGCTATGCCTAACACCTTCAGACTGGAAAGCGAAACACAGATATCATTGAACCCTGCCTTCGGAGGGGACCTGTCAGGCCTCTCCGACAAAGCTTTTCTTGTCGCAGAAGCTCTCAGATATACTGACCGGCTGACTTTGGATCAGATCTCAGAAATTGTTGACCAGAAAAAGGTTGTCAACATCATTAATTCGCTTATCGATCAGGGCGTTGTCGTTTCTGCCGAAAAGATAACTGAAGGTTACCGGCCTAAACTGGTAACCACGGTTAAGCTTGCAGAGAAGTACCACTCAGAAAATGAGCTTAAAGATCTTTTTGATGATCTCGGTAAAAGGGCATTTAAACAGCTTGAAATTCTGATGTCGTTTCTCCAGTATGCAGGAGATTTCCCTTATGATGTACAGATCCCACGACAGCAGCTACTGAGGCTTGCCGACTCATCGCCGGCGGCTTTGAAATCTCTGATCGAAAAAGGCGTGTTTCAGGAGGTGCTGGTAGAGGTCTCAAGGCTTGGTAATTTTCAACCCAAAAGATCTGCTGACAGCATAATCTTCAACTCTGCACAGCAAAATGCTCTTGAAGAGATACGTTCCGGATTTAAAGAGGGTAAACCTGTACTGCTGCACGGTATTACAGGTAGCGGCAAAACGGAAGTTTATATACAGTTGATCAATCAGGTAATTGCTGAAGGAAAACAGGCTCTTTTCATGCTGCCTGAAATTGCCCTCACAAGCCAGATCATTAACAGATTAAGGACATACTTTGGGAATAAGGTACAGGTTTACCACTCCCGTGCATCGGAAATGGAAAGAACCGAAATATGGAACAAGCTTGTCAATTTTAATGGTTTGGATGAAGATACTTATGTGATTGTGGGAGCAAGGTCATCGCTTTTCCTGCCTTTGAAGAATCCCGGTCTTGTCATCGTGGATGAAGAGCATGACTACTCATTCAAACAGTATGACCCTGCACCCAGGTACCAGGCAAGAGACTCAGCAATAATGCTTGCAGCTCTGTTTAATATCCCTGTTATTCTCGGCTCTGCAACCCCGGCAATAGAATCATGGCATAACGCTGTCGCCGGCAAATATCATCTTGTTAATCTGCCGGTAAGATATGGCTCCGGAAAAATTCCCGAAGTCATTGTGGCAAATGTGCTCGAAGCACGCAGAAATAAGGAGTTGAAATCATGGTTCACCCCGGTGCTGCTCAGCAAGATCAAAGATGCCCTCGCTTCAGATCAGCAGATAATACTCTTCCAGAACAGAAGAGGATTTTCACTCAGAGTAACATGCAACAGCTGCGGCTGGTACCCTGATTGCCCCCATTGTGACGTTTCTCTTACCTATCACAAATTTATCGATAAGCTGAAATGCCACTATTGCGGACACCTCAGAAAAGTGCCCCACAAATGCGACGAGTGCAGCTCAACACATATCATTACATCAGGGTTCGGTACCGAAAGGATTGAAGAGGAGATAGCACTGCTGTTCCCCCAAGCAAAGGTGCGACGAATGGATTTTGATACCACCAGAACAAAAAATGCTTATCAGCAGATCATAGAAGACTTCGAAAAAAGGAATATTGACATCCTGATAGGAACACAAATGGTAACAAAGGGGCTTGACTTCAGCCATGTGAGTGTTGTGGGCGTCATGAATGCAGATCAAATGATAGCTTTCCCCGACTTCAGGTCATTCGAAAGAAGTTTTCAGCATATCGTCCAGGTTAGCGGCAGGGCTGGCAGACAGTCTGAAAAAGGGGTAGTGATAATTCAAACCACACGGCCAACCCATGATGTAATTGTGCTGGCAAAAAACCATAATTACAAAGGACTCTACAACTCCCAGATTGCCGAAAGAAAACAGTTTCATTACCCTCCATTCTCCCGGTTGATAAGGGTGATCTGTAAATCTAAAAATACCGAAGCAATAAATAATACTTCAAGATCGCTGGCCGCTGAGCTTCGAAAAACCCTTGGCAGAAATGCAGTCCTGGGACCGGAATACCCGTTGGTGGCTAAAATAAGGGATGAATACCTGAGACATATCCTCATAAAACTTACCCCCGATAAGTATCTTCAGGAGAAAAAAAATCATATCCGGAAAGCTATTGAGCACATCCAGGTATCACCTGATAGTAAACAAGTAAGGATAATCATC
>OBJA01000431.1_pt1 | contig 37228 bp, 30 predicted proteins | sample 1519751 | NCBI WGS metagenome assembly OBJA01 (sample SAMEA3881238, study PRJEB22517) | soil metagenome | biome: lake sediment; feature: soda lake sediment; material: sediment, water from around vicinity | place: India | collected 2013-12-23 | depth 3 m
GGATAACCACGGTAACGGGTAAACCGGAAAAGCGGGCGATGCTTGCTCAGTCGCTTTGTATGTACGCACATAAGGACATAACGGTAAAAGCAGGGGCAGCGGCACCGCTTTTGGGGTTGCAGAAACAGACAGAGGTTCCGCTGGCTGAAACCATGACCGAGTGGAGCTATACTGATCCCTCTCCTCAGGAGAGTGCTGTAAGATTCATGCAGCGAATTGTTCGAGAAAACCCTCATGAAATTACCCTGCTCTCGATTGGGCCACTTACGAACATAGCCTTACTTTTTGCACTCGATCCGCAAATCCCTTCATTGCTGAAGCAGCTGGTCATGATGTGTGGTGTGTTTCACCATACGCTTCCGGGTCTGGAAAATTTTCATTGTGAATGGAATGCGCAGGTCGATCCCTATGCTACAGCACTGGTGTATAAAAGCTTACCACGTGTGCATCGTTCAGTCGGCATGGATGTCACATGTCAGGTAGTAATGAACAGGGAGCAGGCATTGGCTTCTTTCGATAAAGATTTGCTAAAGCCGGTTGTATCACTTGAGCGGTGGTTTGCATCTCATCCCTGTATCACCTTTCACGATCCACTCGCTGGTGTTTCTATTTTCCATGAAGATGTCTGTACTTTTGAAGCGGGACATGTGGAAGTGGTATTAGACAATGAGGAGTTCAGGGGTAAAACGCTCTGGGTTCCGGGTGGAGGAGATGGGATCCATGAAGTTGCTTCTGCGGTTGACTCCACGCGTTTTTTCAGATACTATTTTTCGACACTCCATTCTGCCAATAGCTGCGGTTTGCGCAGTTTTACTGCATCCTGATAGTTTGATGCCTCCGGAGAATTCACATTTCAAGGTAAATGCTGCATTTGTAACCCACATTCAACCGTTTAAATAAGAGATAGCACGTTTGAGACCTGTTTGGCAGCATTTATGCTGTTATCTACAGGTAGAACACAGTTGTACAGATCCTTAGTACACCCGATTGCCCGGAGTCTTTCAGAGTATACAGTTTTTGTTCTCGAAAGAAAATGGAGTATAATCCATGATGCTACGATATTATCTCAGAACAGTGCTTTCCTTACGAGTAGCAGTCATTATTTCACTGTTAGTGACAGGTGTCTCCCATAGTGATGGACTTCCGGGAGAGTACCTGTTATCTGACAGCTGGCGGCAGGTATTTTCTTTTCACTCACCGGTAGATAACCCTGCATTTATGATGGAAGAATCGTATAGTACTTTCCGGGGAATCAGCACACTGACATTCGGTGATGTTGCCCGGCTCTATGAGATTGGAGTAGTGGTTCCGCTGAGTCTTTTTCAGACAGCAGGTATGACGATTGTCGGAGAGCGGGGGGGATCGGTTTCGGGGGTGGCGTTTGAGGGAGACACCATTGTCAGTACCGGAACGACCCAGAACAGTAACCTTTTCTTTGTGGGTTCCTACGCATTCAATCCATGGAGAAAACTATCATTAGGTGCCAATCTTTCTATTGCCTATCAGAACAATTTCGGAGATCCACGGTGGGGTGTAGGCGCTGATCTGGGGATCAGTTATCGACTGTTGTTTCATCCGTTTTACGGGTACCATGTGTTAGGGTTGAGTTACAGGAACCTGCTTTCACCACAGATGGCCAGAGGGGAGAGGATGCCCTATTCATCACAGTTGAAAGCACAGTACCATGCTGGTTTTTGGGGGGGCTTGTTTGATTTCAATTATGGACTGATGATGAGTGACTTTATCTCCCGTTCAGAGCAGTTTAGCGATAATGAGAAAAAGCTCGACTGGGATATGGAACTGCAGTTAGGGGTTGCACCTGTTCAGTTTCTGAAATTCAAAACGTTTGCAGAACTAAGACAGTGGCGAAACGTAAGCAGTGTGGGGATTGCTGCTGGAATAAATCTGGCTCCATTCTACCAGGGGCGGGAACTTTCCGTTCAGTATCAATTCCGCAGAAATATCAAAAGTGATCTCTCCGGTTTGCAATCGCTGTATGTGGTTGCGCAGTTTGGGCGTCACCGGGAAGAACTCTTCTCCTATCAGTTTTCCCACAAGGCTCAATTGTCTCCATCAAATCTCTATACCCGCGCCATGAACGCATACAGTGCGGGTGACTATTGGGATGCCTATTTTACCTTTTCGCGCCTTCAGTTGGAGTATCCCGACTTTTTCAAAGGGGATGCGGTTTCCTACTATGCCGGATCTTCCCTGGAGAAGCTCGATATGAGAGATGCGGCAATTAAGACCTACGAGCAGACAAAGAAAGACTTCCCGGAGAGTGATTTTGCATCAGAAGCGGATCTGGGGATTTTGCGAATCTTTTACCGCAGTGAAAATTACGCAGCGGTGAAACGACAATACGAGGGAATCAGTTCAGGGAAAGGATCCGATCGGGTAAAGCAATCTGCAGCTTACTATATGGGAGAAGCAGAACTGAAACAGTCGAATTACCTCAGCGCACTGTCATTCTTCAATATGGTAGGAAAGCGACATGAGGCGTATGTTTTTGCCCAACACTCCTCTGCGACGGCCCGGGAGTTTCTCCAGGGAGATAAGAATCTGGTGATGGAGCATTTGCTCAATGTTGTTGATGCAGAGGGGGTTACTTCTACGGCGCAGAAAGAGATCGTAAACCGATCACTGGTACTTCTGGGATATATCTATTATGAAGATAATCTATTGTCAAAAGCGGTAACTGCGCTGCGGATGGTTCCTGAAGGGAGTTACTATTTCGAGGATGCACAGTTGGGGCTTGGATGGTCGGCTGTTCGGGCTGATCAATGGGAAGATTGCATCGTTGCGGGAGAGTTTCTAAATAAGAAAAGCAACAAACTGGCAATTAAGAGTGAAGGCGAGCTGCTGCAGGCCTATGGAGCGCTTCAGAAAAAAGAGTATGAGAGAGCCGAGAAACTGTTGCAGAGCTCGTTGGAACGACTGGAACGGGCGGAGCTTAGTTCGCTCGATGAGATCATCAGCAGGTCGGCTCGCTTCGAGAAAAACCGGCGCCTGTATGACTCACTTGCAATGCTGGTGTTCCAGACATCGAAAAAGAGGCCCTGGGAAGTGAAACGGGAGGAGATCGATGAACTCCATAATATGCAAATAATGCTGAAAGATTCCATAGATGCAATGGTGCATTTTCAGGATGAACAGAAGCGAATACGCTTTTTTGAGCGGAGCGCAATGAAATTACGAGAGGATATCGAGTATGCTCTGGCGACAGTGCAACGGATCAGAGCTACACTGGATAAATCAGAAGACAATTCGATCAGAAAAAAAGAGCATGATCTCTCCGATGAGATCTATAATCTGCGCAAGAAAATGCAAAACCTTGACTCGCAGAAGCAGCAGGAGTGATTGTCTGAATACCGAACATGGAAGGGCATCATGATAAAAAAGGCTTTCCTGATTCTTATTCTGATTGCACTGCCCCGGGTGGCAGGAACTAAAAGCATCTATCTTAATGGTGCCTACTATTACGATACAGATGCAGATGGTTTTGTAGACAGTATCGTTATCACCTATTCAGGACCGCTCAGGGATGGTGATCGAAATGTGCTGCTTCAATTAATCAATCTGCCAGCATGGAGAAATTTTACAACCCATTCACTCTCTTTTGTGCAAACCGGTGTTATTGCACTGAGAGTAACGGAAAACAGACAAACTCCCGTTACATCAATTGTCTCTTCAGATTACATCACTATTGAAGAGAGGGAGTTATCGGATGAAAGAGTTATCCGAAGGAACGGTCTGAGACCCCGGGACAGGGTTGCACCGGTACTGGTGTCTGCACGATGGATATCCTATAATCGGGAAATCGATTCGCTTATTGTTACATTTTCCGAAGAGGTCAATGCGTTCACTCATGAGCAACCTTTCTTTTTCAGAGTACCCGGTGGTGCTCTCTACAGGGTGGTACTCGGTGAGGGGAATTTAGAGGGAAGCACCTTTTCTGCAGAGATTTTTCAGGAACAGAGTGGTGAGATGCATGCCGGAGACTCTGTCTGGATTAACACCGATGCGGATATTACCGATCTGGAGGGAAATGTTCAGAAAAATGAAATGAATCGAAGAGTCCTTCTTAAGTATGATCTGTACCAGAATATCATCCGCTTCAATAATGCTTTTTATTATGACAGAGATGCAGATGGTATGGTCGATAGTATAGAAATACTGATGGATGGTGTAGTTACAGAGAGCTCTTTAGCCGATTTGCTCTCCCGGACAACGTTGCCTGCAGAGCGTAATTTTACAATAGAGAGAGCTCGTGCCGATACAGGAAAATTAATCTTTCTGGTGCATGAGGGTGGTCCTGAACCACGGACATCTGTTTTTAATTTTGACCGCATTCAACTTCGTGGTGGAGTAATCCCCGGAAACGGTTACGTTGAGGCAGGAGATATTCAGATCCAGGACAGGGTTGCACCGGTTCTTCTCAGAGCGCACCTGGAACGGCATGAGACTGGGGCTGATACCGTTATACTGACATTATCCGAAACGGTACATAGGATCGGCAGTGGTGTGCCATTTTTATTTAGAAGACCGGGCGGGAATGCTTATGAAGTTCTGCTTTCCAGGGTTTCTCAGCATGAAAGCAGATACGTTGGTCATGTGGTATCTGTAAGTGAAACTATGGTTGAAGGGGATCTGGTGTGGATTGATACTGCATACCGAATCAATGATATGGTCGGGAACGTTCAAAATAATCCTGAAAACAGACGTGTTCCTCTGACCATCAGTGTACTCGATATTCCTGTAAACATTACCAGTGCAGCGTATTTTGACAGAGATGCAGATGGGTTTATAGACAAAATCAAAATCCGGTACAACGGACCGGTTATCGAAGAAGATATCGAAGGGTTTGTTTCTTTGATCAGGTTACCTACTATCAGAAGTTTCACAATCGATTCAATCCGGAATATTGCCGGTGTGCTTATGATATACGTGCAGGAGCATGGATCAGAACCCCGAACATCCAGTTTACCTGGAGACCGGATAAGGGTTGAACAGGGACGATTGACTGGTGGTGGGATCTTACTGGCTCAACATCTTCAGGTACTCGACAGTATGGCACCGGTTCTTGTCAGCGCTCATCTTGACAGGTACGGGGTTGGGAGAGATTCCCTGCACTTACGATTTTCCGAACAGATTACCGAGTTCAGTGCCTATCAGCCATTTTTATTCAGGAAGCCCTCAGGTGATGAGTATGAAGTACTTTTGTATACTAGCGGAAATCTGCATGGGGCGGGGTATACTGCCGGAGTTCGATTTGTTGGGAATAATGCAGGTATGGAGGCAAACGATTCTGTATGGATAAACGTTCGTGCAAATATCAATGATTACCTTCAGAATACGCAGTGGAATGATGCTAACCGAAGGGTCTTACTCACTATCAAGCACCACCTCTCTTTTAGAATTGTTGCTGAGAACAACCCTTTTCTGGAAGGAAAACGTCCATTGCCACAGGTCGTTGTCGATGCCTACAGGGCACAAGGGATGACCCCTCCTTCCGATGGCCTGGTAATAATGGTTGAACCCGATCCTGCCTTTGCCATGGTGATAGTGCTCCAGGGGGAGGTCTCCATTTACGATGTGGTTCAAAACCCGGTGATTCGCAGAAAGTCGATGGTCTTTGAGAGAGAAAGGAATCGATTGTACTTTGTGTGGGATGGGTGCAATTGGCAGGGAAGAAAGACGGGTATCGGTACGTATGCGGCTGTTGTGCGGGTCCGGGATCAGTCGGGAGGTATAGTAGAGAAGAGAATCAATTTAGGAATTAAACGGAGGTAAAACAGGCATTACGCCTGTTTACCTCTGCGTTTGAGTGTTATGTGACCTTTTTGAGCCATTGTTCTGGCGTGGCCATCCAGCCCCAGATTTCTTATCTGGTTAATGCAGGCTGCCCGGTCAGATCTGAAGAGCAGGCCAAATAACCTGGATACGAAATTGTTAAACCTTGTGCATTTCATGGGATTATCATGCAGGGTACAATCCGCACAGGAAGAATGATTTTTGTCCAGGCAACAGGTTCTCACCTTGCACCAGGTTGCCTTCTCATTTTTCTGACAGCCGCTACATTTTCCTTTACGATATGTTCTGCATGCAGCACAGTATAACCCGCAGAAAGCAACCAGTGATGTATCAGCAACAATTTCCTTCATAGCATATCTCCAACTTTAAATGGCCATTCACTCTGCCCATGCCGGCATAGCCTGCATATAGAGAGCAGCCCGTTTCATGGCCACTGAATCATCAATAGTCTCATCGAGCATCTTTAAAAATTGTGCTAGCCCTGACTGCACATAATCACGTGACCGGAGCTTTCCTTCATCATCAGTACAATGACGACAATAGAGGGTATGTGCCCCTTTGCTTTCAGGGGTAAGTGGCATGGCACAGGATAAACAGAACTGTTGTGACATTAGACCTCCTTAGGGTACGATTTAAAAATTGGAAACACATGAAGCGTTTTCATCGCTTCCGTTCATCTGGGGATAATATACCAGAATGGAGTGACAGCAGTATGTCAGGTTTTGTAGAGAGAGAGAGCTTTTTGGAGAGACGAGTGGATTTTTTCTCGGATATGGGAGGGGGAGACTACTTCGCAATCACCTCCAAAGCTTAACAACGTCGAATAAACCCACTCATCTTCAGGAAATGCCACTTCCACACAAATCCGCCCATGCTCATCGGTTTTGAATGAATGTCCACTGAAGAACTCCTCTGCTTTGCTTCTGGCTTCAGGGCTGAACCGGAGTGTAATTGTAACAGGTTGCCGTTTATCTGATTCCAAAAATGTAGCTGGATCAAAAGGACGAATTCTGGGTGTAAATGAGATGTCAGTTTTATGCGGAAGTCGTATACGGGACAGTTTGAAAATCCGGTAATCGTTTCTATTTCTGCAGAAACCATAGATATACCAGGAATATGATTTTAAAACGAGAGACATGGGTTCGATTGTACGGACCATTTCCTGACCTTGGAGGTTCCGGTAATAAAATGAGATAAGGCGGGATGTGGTAATTGCCTCGTGTAGTATGCGAAGATTGTGTGAGTGGACCTGAGATAACCCCCATGGCGCAAGATCGATAATGATCTGATCAAATTTCCTTTGTGTATATTCCTGCTTTTCCGGTGGAACAAGGCTTTGTATTTTCTCTATCGTTTCATTGATCTCTTCATCGTGAAGGCTTGTATTTACACCTTTCAGAGCGGTAATGATTGAGATCATTTCGTTAAGGCAAAGTATCTGGCGATCGATTCTGTAGTTATCCAAAAGACAAAATCCCCCTTTTTTTCCATTCCAGGAAGTGACCGGTATTCCGGCAGCAGAGATTGTCTCCATATCCCTATAGATAGTACGGATGGATACTTCATATTTCTGGCTCAATTCCTTTGCCGTCACCATCGGGCGGTTAATGAGCATAAGAGTGATTGAGAGCAGACGGTCAATTTTCATACATTATATTTAATGATCCTGGGCTTGAATTACATGGGGTTATTAGTAAAATAGTCACTGGTTGGAGAAGAGAAAAGTATCTGAGAGTGAAAGGGAAAATAGTTCCTTTATTGCTTTTACCTGTGGTGGTTCGGGCCGTGGAGGTAGAATGGTGATATATTCGGCAGGCTGTTTTAATACTGACATTTATAATGTGCAATCTATATGAGGAAATCTTATGAAACAGGAAAAAATTGAAGTAGTACAGGGTGATATAACGGAGCAGCATGTAGATGCAATTGTTAATGCTGCAAACAGGTCTTTACTGGGAGGGGGTGGTGTGGATGGAGCAATTCACCGAGCTGCAGGACCGGACCTTCTTGAAGAGTGCCGAAAGCTGAATGGGTGTGCCACAGGAGAGGCAAAGATTACACATGGTTATCGTTTGCCTGCCCAGTGGGTAATCCATACGGTTGGACCGATCTGGCATGGAGGAAGTTCAGGAGAGGAGTCTTTGCTGGCGCAGTGTTACAGAAACAGTTTTATTCTCGCAGATACGTACCGAATACATTCGATAGCATTTCCTTCGATCAGCACTGGCGCTTATAAGTTCCCTCTCTCTACTGCAGTCCATGTAGCTATGTGTGAAATCGTATCTGCACTAAAAAGGTATCCAGCTATTCAGCTTGTGCGGGTCGTCTGCTTTGAACAAAAAGTTTTCGATACCTATGTAAAATGCTTAACATCGATGTATCCTTAATTATTTTAGAACTAAAGAGTTACACGGGTCTAACCTATACACTGAGGAGATGATGATAAAAAGAGTTCTGATTATTATACTTTGTGCAGTTCTGGCTTTGTTGTCGATGGGTACATTCAAGCTTATACGTTACAAACAGAAAGTAAAAACCATTACGGTACAGAAAATTGATTTGGCCAGTCTTGATGATGGCAATTATGAAGGTTATTACGATCTTGATCTTGTAAAGGCGAAGGTACGGGTTACCATTAAAGGCGCTACAATAGAGTCTATTGACCTTCTTGAGCATGATCATGGGAAAGGGAAAAGAGCTGAGGCTATTATAAGTGATGTCATGGCTCAGCAGAAACTGGATGTAGATGTCATAACCGGAGCAACAGCAAGCAGCAAAGCAATCCTTAAAGCCATCGAAACTGCTTTACATAAGGCGTCTTCACAAGAAGATAAGTAGAAACGGCCTAGACAGTCTGATTCGCCTTACGGTCCGGTGCGCGACACCCGTAAAGGATGGGCGCGCAAAGCGCGCATCTCAGAGTGTATTAATGATAGCGATACCGATAGCGAGGAAGTCGATGAGACTGGCGGAGAACCGGTGATGCGCCTCCCGGCAGGCGCGTCCGGATTCCTATCCTGAACCTTCAATCCAAATCCACTCTGGTCTACATTGATAGGTCATAATGGTCAGCCAGAATATCACCTTTTTTGAACTTAGGGGATGGTAGTGAATCTGAATGTGTGCTTCTTCTCACCTGATTTTATCACTGCACAATAGATACCGTGCGAAACAGGTATCTGGGAAAACGATAGGGTGGTGGCGTTTTTAAATCGCTTTTGTACTACTGCTCTTCCTTTGATATCGATCAGTGTCAGTTCACATTGCGCTTCATCGGCTGATCTGATCATGAGACCATCCCTGATCATCTTTACCTGAACAAGAGGGTTGTTTGATTTAGGTACTGGTGCTCGTTTTGTACTGATCGGACGTTCTAGTACATGTGACAATGTCGCTGTTGCAATAAGATACCAGGCGTTATGAGGAAGCCACTGCTCTATCCATCGCCAGTCATCTGATGTGCCGCCAAAGGGCATGAATGCAAGATCTGTTTCCGTTGAATCATCACTGGTAATACCATTACAGATCCCTCCGGTGACATTGTCAAATGCATAACCGGGCTTGCCCGGATAATGGGGGTAATTTGTTGTCCCATATCCATACATCATACAAATACCAAAGGGGTTTTTCCCTAAAATCCAGTCAAGTTGTGCTGTTGCAACCGAAGACACCTGGTTATTGCCAAGTCTGAATGAAGGATCAAGAAGAAGCTCTGTTTTGAGGAACGCAGCAGAAATGGATGCAATTCGAGCATTCTCCCCCTGCCACCAGTAACCGGTTTCGTTTGTATGAGGCTGAAAGAAACTCGTCGTCAGCTCAAGAGGATTCTGATTTGGGTCAGGCTCCTGTGGTATGAGTGAACCGTTGACCTGGAATTCGTACAGCGAAACACCTGCGTACTGAAGGACTCTTTTTGTTGCATGCATTCTGACATAGCGGACTGCAATATCAGATGAGAGTGGAATGAGATCAGTACCACCATCACCAGCCGATTCAGAGAAAAGTGTGGTCCAGGAAATTCCATCTGTGGATACATCGATTGTGTAGGCCGAAGCATATGCCGCTTCCCAGAAAAGTGTAACACCAGTAATCGAGATGGGGTTCTCAAGATCGACAATGATCCATTCATCACAGGTAAGGTCTGCATCTGAATAGAGTATACTTCCCCAGCGAGTCGTGTAACTGCCATCAACGGCATCGGCTGCAGGTCGCCCGGATTCACTTGAGGAAACCGTTACATTCTTGCCGTGCGCAAGGTTGCCATCGGGATTATGTGTTCCACTGTTTGATGGATCGTATTTTGTCCAGGCCATACGTGCATATCCGAACGGGTTATTCACTTCACTGTTGAGCCAGAGGTTCCAATTTTTCCATTTCTGTAACAGTGTTGAAATTTCCTGCTTATATGTACTGTCGATTGAAAGAAAGTTAATCAGCGCAATGACTGGAAGCCCCTCGTCGGCAGCATGATAAAAGGGACGTCGCTTGTTATTATCAGAAAAGAAGAAACCGCGCTCATCAAATCTATTCATCAGAGATTGTGCCCGATCCCGTGAATCAGTAAGGTAACTTATATCAGATGTTGCCCGGAAAAGCTCTGTTGCAGCCATAAGGGCACAATAATCATCGATGATATTTTCTTCTCGGTTGTCACAATAGGAGATATTATTTGCTTTTAAATGAGCATATCCCTTTTTGGCACCATCGAGATAGTTTCCGGATGAAAAGTCGCCTGAAATTCCCAGATGTGCAGATTTGGCGAGTGAGGCGATCGCCATACCGGCTCCCTCTCTGAATGCTGATTGATACGATCCGACTTTGTTTCCAGTCTGAAGGTAGTCGGGTTGTGTTGGATTGAAATCCCATGCGCATATCTCTCGTTTTAAAGAACCATCATCATTGTAATCCCATCCCCAACGATCAAAAATGATCTGATAAAAATAACCTTCCGTATCGAGGATACGCATAAGGTAATCTGCTCCGTAAGCGGCTTCTTCTCGAATCTGCACATTCATCTGAGAGAGTATTTGACTGTTGAGTTCCCATGAGTAAAGTAGGGACCACACAACCATGGGAATCTGCTGTGGATTCATGAAATTAGCAAACGATAAGTGTGAGAGATACTTTCCTAAATCTCCTGTTGCATCGCACCAACCACCGCGTACATCATAACTGCCGCCTTCACCAAATTTTGGTATCGATTGATCGGGAAGAGTAGATCGCATTCCCTGGAAAAAAGTAATCTGATCTGCAACAGTGTTTTTGAACAGATAGTTTTCCTCTATTCGGAATATTTCAGATTCATCGCTTCCTGATTTGAAGACGTACTCACCGGCGGTTGCCAGTGTTGAGAAATCGCAGATTGCAAAGTACCGCCCTTCCCATCCAGGAACAGCTCCGGCAACTGCGACAGTTCCGGTATATACTACTTCTCCGGATCTGGTTTGAATGGTGAATGATTCAGGAAAGGAAGGTGTAGCCTCTTCGAGTATTGCAGTCTTGGGTCCATTCAGTTCATATCCGATATCATTGATACGAATTGCAGCATCGAGATGCCATACCATGGCGGGTAGAGTTAATAAGGCTATTTTAACGCTTAAATTCATGAGAGCTCCTGCATGTAAGATCTGTGTTTTATGCTCACCGAGGATATTTAGTGACACAAATTTTCAGAATGGATCATGATAGAAGTAGATTATTAACGCTCTTCAACAGGATGATAAAAAGGAGACTAATTTAACCCATTGTAGGTTAAAGATATCAGGGGTTTGTACGTGGTTAATCACGTGAACATGGAATTTTCTTCCCTAACCCGGACATCACATGTAGGAGCGAATCAGAGAGGGAGTGTTGTGGGCGGGAGAAGTAAAAAGAGGGTTAAGATTGCAGCGTGTACGCCTGCATTATCGATTGAAAAAATCGATGAGCAGATTATTGAACAGATCGATGTTGTCGGTTCCTGGTGAATGGCCCGCTTGCTCTATTTCCACCAATTCAGACTCTGGCATATCTGCACGAACCACCTTTAGCATTGCAGGGGTTACCTCTGCATCGAGCTTGCCGCGAATAAGCAGGATTTTCTGTAGTGTTGATCCGACCAGCTTTGATTCTGCCCGGTAATCACCATAGGCATCACTGTGAAACATCGAGAGGATGCCCCGCTCTGTTCCTGTAAATCTGAATTGATTGAAAAAAATAGAATCGCATGCAGAACCGATCTTCCCGGCAATCAGCGGCCGACCACGGTCGATCATTTTTCCCAGAATCACTGTTCTGAAAAGAAACCTGCCGATAACAGGGAACCGTACCAGCTTGATTGGTTTGGCGATAGGAGAATCGGAGGAGAGGAGATTGAGAACTGGTGAAACAAGGGCCAGTGATTTAACCCTTTGGGGATACCGTGCTGCAAAAGAGACTGCGATTGCACCACCAAAACTTGGCCCTACCAGGTGAACCTGATCATGGAGCTCAAGGTACTCGAGGAGTTCATGCAATTGCTGAGAAAAGAGTTCGCGTGAATAGGATCGCTCTGGTCTGCTCGAATATCCTCGTCCGTACTGATCATACCTGAGCACTCTGAATCCGGCATCATTAAGCGAAGCGATTTGGGGATCAAAGATGCATAACGGGATCGTGCCCCCATGAATCAACACGACTACAGGGGCATGCTCCGGTCCGGTTAATTCGTATCTGGTGAATCCTTCGGAGAGTTTTGCATAAGTGCCTGGTAGAAGAGATTTTCGTACTAAATCATCGATATTGGTGTCTTCCCGGGAAAACCAGATATAGATGCCTGAGAGCATCAGTGCAAGTGAAAGGGATAACAGGATAATTTTTTTAATCATAGCGGGTTTCCATTCAGATGGGGGTAATTTCACTAATTTAAATTCTGTGTCTCCTCTACGTGATCAGTTTTTGCCATACATGAAAAAATTGGGAAGTTGTCTGGCTTTTAATCTGGTACCATATCGGGTCAGGTTTTTAGTGAGATTCCGGATTTTTAATTTACTTTCCAGTATTGATGGATACTCCTGAAAAACCTCATGGAGAATTTTAGAAAGAGTGCTTCTTTGAGCTCCGCAGCTGTGCACCCCCTGTATGCTTGTGCAGGTCGGGAAGGGGCATGGACGAGGTGAGGTGTCGGCTTTGAAATAATTGTTGAATAGATTTCCGTAAGAGACTTTTGAATTAGCACATCTGCGCAGATTTCCGGATGCATCCATGTAAAATGTATTAATACCAGCATGGCAAATCTTACCAAAAGATTCCCTGTGGGCAAATGGGTCTAATCCTTTGGGGGTTTCTGCATACCTTCTGAGCAGATTTCTTAGGTCGTTACTGTACGATTCCGGGTATTTTTTGTTATTGTAAACTCCAAAAAAGGGTTTCAGCCTGATGGTGTGGACCCCCTGCGTATTAAGATATATAAGGTCACGAAATACTCTGTGTACCAATGGTGGGTAGAGGGTATATTCGACCTGGATTTTGAATGTGCGGTTCTGGAAAAGATTGACAAAATCAACAAAGCGCTTTAAACCATCGACAAACTTCATCCTCTCTGATATGTGCAGAGATGCTTTTACCAGGCCAACCTGCTGCTGTGGTATCTGTTCAGTAAAGATAACCACATTGTTGGTAGAGAGGTTTGTACTTACAGAAATTTTATGATACCTGGTTAGAGCGGTGCAGAGTTCTACGAAATCCGGATGCAGAAATGGTTCACCCCCGGAAATGTGAATGTGCCATTTTTTTCCGGTAGAATTGAGCGATTTGACAATTTGGGAAATAGGAAGTGCCTCTTTAGTATTGTATATGTTTGAGGCTGATATGCAGTAGGGACAGTTAAAATTGCATCTTGAACCGAATTCCCAGAAAAGTTCGCAAAACTGGTTGTGAGATTCTGGAACAGGCATCATAGTACAAAAATCTCCTGATGGGATTACAAAGAGAAACAAACTGGTTAAGAAGGCCTATTAGAAGACGCAAGGGTAATGCCATATTCATGAAGCCGTTTGATACCAGGAAAACTATAATACTAAGTGAAATCGGGGGATGTGAGTTCGGTGTTTAAATCAAAATGCTCTACACCGGGTTGGCCAAAGTTTTAGTGCTTCTTAACATTAGAACGTTGGCCTGTTCTCCCACCATTTGTCTTTATGTGCACGGATGCGCTCTTATATCCAATTATTAAAATTATTCTGGTGTTATTCTCAATTAAATTCAGGTTCAATCTCCATCCTGTAAACGCGAAGCGTTTATCCTCTGCGTTCTGTTTGCCCTCTGCGTTAAATTTTTTCAACTCCGATATCATCCGGGATCTCTTATGAATCCGCTTTATTCTTATTTTTAACAAATAATATTTCTTTTACCACTCTGCGCTCACGATGAGCGCTCCCGAATGGTGGGATAATGGCCACCTAAGCTGCATGAAACGTGGGTAGAGATAGATACTACGGAGTGCATGTGTTTCCAGGTTGTGAATAAAAACTGGAGCTTAATCAAATTCTGCCCAGGACGGATTGGAGATTCTCTTCTGTTTTTCCATTCCATCTATTGCTGCCATCTCCTCTTCGCTCAGAATGATCGATACCGCCTCCATATTCGCTCTGATGTGCTCCTCTGATGAGGCTTTCGGAACGGCGACAATACCTTTTTGTATGATCCAGGCTAGAACAATCTGAGCTGGGCCGGTTTCCTTTGTGAAGGCAATCTCTTTGATAAGCTCACTATGGAATACGTTCCCATGTGCGAGTGGAGAATATGCTGTCAGGCAGATCTCATGTTTTCTGCAAAACGCTAAAAGTTCATTCTGGTTCAACAGAGGGTGAAATTCCACCTGATTTACCGATATCGGAAGTACGGTTGATTTCATTGCATTTTCCAGGTGACCAATTGTGAAATTACTCACCCCCACACTCCTGATTTTGCGCTCCTCCACTAACTGCTCAAATGCTTCGAACGTTTCTGAAATGGGGATAAACTTGTTTGGCCAGTGAATCAGTAGGAGGTCAAGGTACTCTGTCTGCAGTTTTTCCAATGACCTGTTGCATTGATCCAACACATCGTTATACCGAAGCTTCTGGTACCAAACCTTTGATGTGATGAATAATCTGGACCGTTCAATGTCCGATTCAACAATGGCCTGACCAATATCATCTTCATTCTCGTACGCTGCTGCAGTATCAATGTGAGTGTACCCATTCTCTAATGCAGTAATCACGGCATTGAAACACTCTTTTCCTGTAAGGAGCCAGGTCCCGAGCCCTAAAACAGGAATAGAATATCCGCTCCGAAGATGAATTGTTTTCATACGAGGCAATCTCCAGGTAGTTTTTAAGTGCTAAAAGACTCCTTTTTCTGGAGTCTTGCAAAAATAGGACCGATTAGGAGGTAAAAGTCGTATCGGTGAGATGTAATTTTACAGGACCTGTACAACAGAGCCTTTAGGGGTAGGAGATCTCATCACTCATCAGTTTCCTGATCTCTGTAAGATCGCAGTAAAGAACCGTATCTTCATTTTTAATGGATCTCTCCAGACGGGAACTGAGGGATTCTTTTTTATTTTCATTTCGTATCCTTTGTGCAATCGCAAACGCTTCCTGAAAACTGACATTTAAAATGGCTGCAAGGTCTTCAATCCCTTCAACTGACCGAACCATATCTGAAACTTTCTTCATATGCATCACTCCCGAACAGCTCTTTCATTATGGTACTATCAGTGCAGAAGAGGTATAAACAGTTTTTCGGTAAAGCATGCTACACATCCGGAAATGCTAAACCATTCAGAATTGGTAATATAAATAACAGCGTTTTGAAAGTTGAAACAATATTGAATACAGGGAATTCAATGGCTCATTTCATGATGCTGACAAGTTTGAACTGGTACCAGAATTTTGCAAGAGTGTAGGGGAGAAGGCAAAACGCATGTTTGGTTCCAATGGAGTATCGTTGGAGGTATCTGGATTGTAAATGAGATCGTGTTGGGCAATTAGTGATGGCAGGGGAGGGTGATATGTGTTACCACCTGAAGAGTGCATCAGAGTCATCTGCCGGTTTCCTGGTTTTAACTGCCAGGATGATTCTGCTTGTGTCACTCTGATCACAAACCATTACCAGACTAAGTTCCAGGAACAGATGTTTTGAATCATCGGTTCCTTCACTACTGTCACGTAATTTGAACTCCACTATGCGTGCACCGTTTGTAACGATGGGAAGTGGCCTTCCATTCTGTACAAGGCCGGTACCATCATACGAGTAATGAATGGTATCGCTATTCTGAGGGCCGATGAATACGACCTGGTGCTCATCCCAATGAATAAGCTCTGGCGTACGTCGTATTTGTGATACAATGGAATGGGCGATCCGGTTTGTTTCACTCTGCAGGAGTGCATATCTGGTGCGTTTGGATGTGTGTACTGTGATGAAATTCCAGGAGAAGTAGACGACTGTTATGGCTACGGCAGCCATGGATACAGCTACAATGAGCTCTATGAGCATTAAACCCTGAATGGAATTCTCATGTTTTCTTCTCAACGTGCATACCCCTGTAGTAACCTGAAAATCAGTGCCCCTGATGCCTGAGCGGCTCTATCTTTAACTGATACCTGAATTTCAAACAGAGATGGTTCTTTTCCTGCGAACTTAAGAGAATCAGGAATGAGCACCAGTCGCTGCACTTCAAATTCTCTTTTGTTGATAGAGGCGATATACGTACAATCCCCGATCGCTTCGACGAATGCCGCCTTTTTTCTGATCCGTTCAATCTCATTTTCTGCAATGGCCGTGGCATCCATAACCGTCATGGCTCTTCCATGTATCCGGTCAGCTGTTGCCATTGCCTTAAGCAGTGCTGCGGAAACACACCCGAAGATAAACAGTGCTACAATGATCTCAAGGACTGTGAAACCTGATGAATCGTTTTTGAAATTTCCGGTTTTTCGGGGCCGAATCCAATCTCTCCACAGGAGGTTCATCATTCCTCTTTCCAATCGATTATTGAAGGTATTCCTGCAAAGAACGGGACCTGGTACTCTTCGATGGTATTTAGAGGACTGATCGACCCGGGAACCGCGTTATTTCGTATCACTACAGTTCCCTTTGCCGTATCTGCTTTTTCCGGTGTGAGTGGTGCCACCTGGCCGAGCTGGTCGCAATCGATAACCTGTCCGGCTCTGATCAACCCGTTCATCCGTCCACGATGACAGACTGCATTTTGCGCCCACAACAGGCCGGAGATGATGACATTCTCATCTGTCTTTATCCCTCCAGGTTTTCCTAACGCCATACATACAGCATCGATTGATGATTCCTCTGCAAGAAACATGGAATATTGTGTTGAGTCCTTTGTTGAGCCCGTTCCGGCAGATGTTTGTCCGGAAACAACGAGGCTGCTTTTTCCTTCGATGCGTGCTTTGCCGTAAACGGTGATACTGTGTATCGCAAGAGCATCGCCCTGAAATACTGAATAATCACCAATGAAAATCCGGCTCTGGGAGAAAACCGTGATGTTGTGTGCAACCGTTTTGTCAAGAATCTTGATCTCTCCGGCAACGATGAATTCAAGTCCGGTGATCTGTGTTTCACCTGTTATCTGAAGATCACCAAGGACCACTATTTTCCGATCAGCTTTCCAAACAAGATCGACATAGGAACCATCGAGCAGCAGTGCACCGTTTACCTGGTCGGGGATGTTCTGCAGGTCATTATTTGACTGTATGGTCAGTGGTGGGTCCATTAATGCTGTGTCCTGAAGCTGGATTTGTGTCTTGTACTGTGCGACCAGGTCATCCAGGAGTTTTGAGTTTTGCTTGGGTTGTTCCTCTTTTATCTGAACAACTTTTCCATTAGGTTCTTTCCCCTCCCATGGAAGATCATTATAGTAGAGAACGACAGTGTCGGGTAAAGCAGGTATTTTGCTTCCCAGTTTTGCGGAGACAGAACGCTCGATATTCTGGAATTTCCCTGTAGCTTCCAGCATATAAAAACTCCCCTGAGGAGAGCTGCTTACCTCACAGGTACCAAAGGAGTCGCTTGCATAAAGTTTCATGTCGGTATGGGTATCACCCAGACTCAGACCGGTATCTCTGGTGTCAATAGGGAAGAGGTCTTCACCAAAACTGTTTGCGCGGGTATCGATTGTTTTGAGGGTATCGGAGAGTTCTGAGGTTGAATCAATAAACTGTTGAAATGCTTTGTAAATTCCAGACCGGGCATTCAGTAAAGCTTGCACAGAAGCAGGGGAGCGCAGTGTCGGGCGGGAAATGGATAATTGATGAAACAAATAGGTGAAAACGGTGATCAGGCCAATAGCAGCAAAGAAAAGGACCGTTGGTAAAGCATTTCCCTGGTCCCGTCGGATCGGTTCAGGTTCACTTCTCTTGAACCACGATTTCATAGGTACCTCGGCGATCTCGGAGGACCACTTTATTTTCCTGAATTTTGAGTATCTCCTGTTCCAGTACGTTCTCGCCAATGCTTCGAATGTATGTCTCACCTCTTTCATCTTCGATGATTGCAAGCGGTTTTTCTTTCAGAAGTATACCTTTGAGAAATAGTTTTTGCCGCTCAGGGACAGGAGATGCACTGTGTGTTCGGGGCCGTTTGACCGATTGCCCCCGTTTCCGGAAGGGGCTTTCGAAGTCACTTGTATACGTGAAATAGGTGGGGAGTTCTTGTTCTCTGAGTGCAAGACTCATGGATTCAAGACTTTTATTTGACACAGCTGAGGAACTGGTTCCGGTTTGTTGTTTGTGAGCCTGAAAAAGGTGCGGCAGTTCAGTTAAGACTGAAACTGCAGCAAACCACAATGCAATCGAGCCCACCAGGAGAATATACGGAAAAGAGGTCTTGTTGCTCACAGATCCTCCTGTAAAGGAATAAAACAGGTAACCAGGATTTTTACCTCCATGTTACCCTCGTTTTTACATTCCATAGCCAGACGATCGATTCTGAACAGATGCGGCAGCTTTTCCAGTGATGAGACGAACTGGCCAAGTGCATGATAGGTCGTTGTCATGTCCAGAATGACAGGAAACAGAATATGCTCTGCAGTTTTTGTTTCTGCCTGTGGCTGCATTTTGACAAAACGAATATCCGATGCCCGGGCTTTGGAAATGAGGGTTTCAAGAAACGATGACAAATCCCGGGAATCTGTAGAGACGGAAGAAAAAGAATTCACTTTGCCCTTGAGGAGGTCGATTTTTTCTTCGATCTCCTGTTTGATCTGGGAGTAACCGCTTTCTGATGATATGAGCATCTGATACTTAGACAGCTCATTTTGTCGGGTCAGTAATTGTGTACACTGTGGCACAAGCACATACTTGAGTGCTATAGACACAAGAAACACAGCTGAGCTGATTGCAAAAAGCGGGAGCGCTTCCTGTTTTAATTTTTTGACAATATCATGGTGCATATAATTTTAAAACGACAGAATTCTTTCTGCTTTTCATCCCGTTCAAGAGTCGAGAGTGTGACATGGGTGATATAATCGGAACCATTGAGCTTTTTTATAAGATCAGTTACCACAGTTTCTGTTTCAGCCCATCCGGTAAGTGCAATCTTTATTCTGTTTTTCTGCCCGGATACGGGTTCAGAACCGATTCGATCGAAATATAATTTTTCGGGTCGATCTTTTCCGAGAAGATGAAGTAATTGGCTCCAGCGAGTCGGATTCAGGGCGACATTTTGAATTCGTAAGAGTTTCTTTGCCAGATTCTCTCCTGAGGAGAGCAGATCCCTGATCTCGGTATTATTAACAAGAATGTTTCTGTATTCAGCCTCATACATGCTTAGCTTAGAAGCACTGTTTTTGTTGAGAATGAAAAGGAGAGTTATAAGAAGTGTAACGATGGTTACCAGAAGAGCAGAACTGACATAGGCGACAGATCGGTGTTTACGGAAACCGCTTGCCTCTGTGGGCCCGGAAAATGCAGGAATGCCGCTGCCGATTGCACTGAAAGCGACTCCTGCAGCTTTAATGACAGCCTTATCATTCGATGGTAGCTCGATTTGTTTAAATGTAAAATATTCATCCGGATCATGTATCATTTCACCGAAACAGTAGACCAGATGAGGAACTTTTCCCTCAAACCCAGAATCACTACAGTACTGTTCTATCCGATAAAGATATGTCTGAAGCTGGGTAACATCGGACAAGGGAAAACAGAACACGTTAACAAAAGACCCGTCTATAGTTATGCCGATTTTCCAGCAAGTGACATCCTTGAAGACTGCAATGAATGATGCCGGGGTATTTTTCTGAAAATGCATTGGCAGTGTATGAAGAAACAGGTCATCGGGATATACACCCAGGAGGTTGTTTTCCAGTGATTCGATATGCAGATCGACATGGAGCGACGGTGAACAGGCTGTGCAATGGGCACCTTTTGCATGATAATACGATTTTCCCTCATTGGGCAGTTCGCGTACCCAGTGTGATTCTACTCCAAGGTGAACACCACTGTTCAGAAGTGAGAGTGTTTTGTATTTATTATGAGTTTCCCAACGGTCAGAATGCAGCAGTTTCCATCCGGCAGCAGTTCTTCCCAGAATTGCCCGGACATACATCCCTTCATGGGTTGCAACTATTCCATGTATTTTTTTCATTTATCTGTTCTGAGTGCTGTCTGCCGGGTTTCGAGTTGCATTTTTTGAATACCAGGATGGGCCCATTTTGTTCGAATTACCTTCAGGCGCTCTGGCGTTATCGTTTTCTGTATTATCTGCATGCATCTGATCAGCCTGAAGTTGTTTTGGTTCCTGATTCGACAAGACCTCTTTCTCAGGAGGAGGGGGAGCAACGTGTGTTGTTCCTACTACAGGCGTGGTCTTCTCAGCGGGTCGTTTATTTTGCGACTGTTCTTCAGACATTGTGTCTGGCAGCGCACTTTCCCGTTCTCGTTTTCGTTTTATTCCCTGATAGATTTTTCTTTCCAGAAATCCTTTATCATGGAGCTCATATTTTTCGAGTTCCCGTTCGATATCAACGTGTTCATCTCTGGTGACAATATGGGGTGTAATGAAAACCACCAGGTTTGATTTACTTCTGGTTTTTCCTGAATGCCGGAATAATGCTCCGATTATGGGCAGATTACCTAGAATGGGAACTTTGTAGTTAAAAGCAGTTTCCTGGTTTTTAATGAGGCCTCCCAGTACAAGCGTCTCTCCGTCATTGAGCCGCACGGTTGTTGTAATAGATCTGGTAGAGACGTTAGGATAACCTTCATTATTGGTCTTTTCTGAATTGGATACATTTGGGGTTATTTCCGCTGTAATCTGGCCGCTCTGAGAGATCCAGGGGACAATATCAAGTTGAATTCCGAATTTGATGGGTTGAAATCGCGACGTCTGGTTTTCACCGACACCGGTGACGATTTTAAAGTACTGGGTTTCACTTACATCGATAGAAGCTTTGTTACCGTTTAGGGTCAGGATTGATGGTTGAGCAAGGACTTTAGCCTTGTCCTGTGTTTCGAGTAAGCGGAGCACAGAAAAGATGTTTTCCGGAATTTTCCGTATCAGTTTCTCATCGAGTTTAAAAAGCGATAAAAAATCCTGGAGTCCTTTACCACTGACTCCCATTTCGAAATACTGACTTCCAGTGTAGAGCTTATGTGCCGGAAAGGGTGTAAAATTGTATGAGCTATCGATCATTCCACTGTGTTTACCTGATCTGAAACCGAATTCTTTGTCAATATTATCCTTGAATTCCACAATGACTGCATCGATACGCACCTGCGGAGTCGGTATATCGATTGTTTTGAGAAATTCACGGGCGGTTACGATGTCTTCAGATGTGCCTGAGATAAGAAGCGCATTTTGCTCTTTGATGACTCTGACATTGGTTGCGGGAATATCTTTAGGGAGAATGGAAGGGATATTGTCTGCTTTGATGTGTCTGAGATGGATAAGTTCTGATTTTGATAGTGCCTGTCCAGATGGTGTGGCTGTATTGCGGTCACCAATGAGGATGACATTGTCTTTTTGCACAAACGTGAACCGGGTTCCTCCTAAAAGCAGGGCGAGCGCCTCAGTAAGGGGGGCGCTGTTTAGCTTGGCATTAATCTCACTTTTTATGCTTCCATAGGTGATTATTTCCACCTCACTCTGTTCAGAAATTGCCCTGATAATATCCTCCAGATCCCCGTTGGAAACATCAAGAGAAACTACACCATTATTGTAATCAACAAAGAATTTGGATCCGGAAGCTGAAGTATTGAAACGTGAAGGGCTTGCTGATGGGCCTTGGTCGCTTTTTGCAAGTACCTGATATATATTTTTCCGTTTTGTTACTTTAAAACCGTTCCCCTCCAGTAGTGCCCGCAATCCATCATCAAGATTTACCTGGTACAGCTTGCCAGTGATTCTCCCTTCCACTTTGGCATCGGGAACGATGCTTATAGCGGCTTTTGAGGATAACTCTTTCAAAAAATCCTTTACATCAACATTTTGCACATCCAGCGTCAGTTTTCCGTCGGAGTAACGTATCACTGTTTTCTGCTCTGCAGTCGCTTTCTGAATTTTGTAAACACTGCCTTCTTTGATGACATCGAGTCCGTTCGATTCGGCTATGCTGCGGAGTCCCTCCATGATTGGTACATCGACCAGATGGAGAGTAACTTTGCCTGTGATATCCTGATCGAGCAGGATATTGAGATTGTATCCTTTAGAGATCATCCTGATCACATCGCGGATATCGGTGTCCTTTACATCAATTGATAACTTCTGATCCTGACCAACCGAAGTGGTACCTACCTGGGCAGATAAAGCTGTCGTTATCAGCAGTGCTGCTGTAATCAGAAAAACTATTCGCATGTACAGTTCCTCACTTGCATACAAAAAATGTTTCAGGTGTCTGAATCCTGTTTGCTTTGTATTATATCTTCGACCAGAACAACTCTCAGGAGTTCTTCAGGGGTTGTAACCCCTTGTTCAATTTTGGAAATTCCATCCTGGATTATTGACATGCACCCTTCATCCCGAAACGCTCGGCGCAGTGTTGTTTCAGAAGCGTTTTCTGAAATGAGACTGCGGATAGTTTCATTTACAGTAACGAGTTCAAAGACACCCATTCTGCCTTTAAATCCAAGATTATTACATTTCTCACATCCGGGTGCACTGAATGTGCGTGGTATGGAGTATGAGCCAAGAATCGAATTCCACCTTTTTTGTGTGTCTTCGGAGACCGCAGATTCTCTTTTACAATGAGGGCAGAGGACTCGTACAAGACGTTGTGCAATAATGGCCAATATCGATGAAGAGATCAGAAATCCGGGTATATCCAGATCTCGCAACCGTGTGATCGCTGAGATAGCATCGTTTGTATGGAGCGTCGATAGTACAAGATGTCCGGTCTGGGACGCCTGCACTGCAATCTGGGCTGTTTCTTTATCGCGAATCTCTCCCACCAGTATGACATCGGGGTCCTGGCGGAGAATGGAACGCAATGCGGCCGCAAACGTTACACCAGCTTTTTCATTTATCTGAACCTGATTTACACCATCGAGTTTATATTCGATAGGGTTTTCGATGGTGGTTATATTGATAGCTTTATGTTTGATCTGATTAAGGCAGGCAAACAGTGTGGAGCTTTTACCGCTTCCTGTCGGGCCGGTTACAAAGATCATTCCCTGTGGCTTCTGAATCAGTTCTGTAAATTTCATCATCTCGCTCTCAGGTATGCCCAGGTTGCGGAGATCAAGTAGCGTTTTGTCATGTTTCAGTAAGCGAATGACCGTCTTTTCGCCAAAGTGGGTTGGGAGTGTGGATACACGAAAATCAAAGGCCTGGTTTCCCTGAGAATATCTGATTCGTCCATCCTGGGGAATCCGCTTCTCGGCAATGTCAAGATCTGCCAGAATTTTTATCCTCGATGTCAGTGGAAGAACCATCCATTTGGAAATTTCTGTATACTGACGCAACATGCCATCGATGCGAAAGCGGACCATTGCACCAAGTTCAGAGGGTTCAACGTGAATATCTGAAGCGTTCAATTTTATCGCTTCATTGAAAATCAGTGAGACCATCTTTACAACAGGTTCGGATTCAGTTCGCTCACGGATCTCCTCAAGCGACAGCGTTTCATCTGTTTGTAACTGACGCTCATACTCCCGGGAAATTTTTCCTGCAGACTGTTTGAACATCGTATCGCCTTCAAAGAGTTTTCCCCGCATCAGCGCCATTTCTGAGGGCGTCGTGAGGATTGTTTCAACGACCAGTTCACTGGCCAACGTCGCTTGTTGAACAATATCAAGATCGAATGGGTCAGCCATTACCACCCGAAGTACTGATTCATTGCTGCTGACAGGAAAACAACGCCCATCTCTGAATAATTCTGTTGGAAGCTCCCTGAGCAGATCCATGCTGATGATATTTTCCACATGGGGGACAAATTCCAAAAGGAGCTGTTCTGCGAGTGCTTCGTAGAGAAGCCTCTCCGGTACTTTGCCGGAACCGATGAGAACTTGTCCGATCCGTATTTTCTGCTTAAACGCTTCTTTGGCCGCAGCATCAAGAACAGCCTCATCGATGAGCAATTTTCGTTTGAGAAAGGAACCGATTCTGGGTTTCATCTTCGACTCGATACTCTTTTTATGGCCTGCAAGCTTCGGAGCAGGACTGAAAAAACGTGAGCGGATCTGGTAAAACGTATATGATTGATACTAACGTTAAACGAGAAAATAACATCTGCTTACGTTTAATGCTAAACAGAAATAAATCAGGGCTTTTTTCTGATCTGGGAAGGTGTGAGTTGGTTGAAGTAAACTTTGACAAAAAGAGCAAATGCCTCTTCAAAATTGCTGCTATATGAGATCTCCCGGTTCCTTTTAGAATTGAGCAGTTCCCGTTTCTGCCATAGCCTGGTTTGATGAATGAGTTCCTTGATGGTTATTCGTAATTTTATAAGGTAATCTGGTGTCGATCTCCAGTAGCCGATTCGGGCATCACTTTTTGGAGAGTTCAAGGATACATCATATTCTGTAATCGGAATACGGATGTTTTTGGACAGTGCATCAACTGAACCCCGCGCTGAACCCATCAGATAATAAAAACCCCTCAGAAAACGGGGAAGATATGCATCGAGGTACAGGCATTTTCCCCATTTTTCATTCTGAATGTCCTTTTCCAACTGCTCCAGTGTTGCAATGAATGTTTTACATACTCGGTTGAGCTGTTCGGCTTCAAAATCGGATAGGTAGTATGATTTCTCCAGTGATTCGCGGTAAATTGTTTTCTGCATTCCATGTCGGGTGTACTCCAAATGGGTGTCATCGAGACTGGAGATTATAATCTGGTCACGTGAATTCTCAAAGGTGATCCTGACGTGTTCTATCTGATCTGAATGCTGACCGTACGAGACTGAAAGTCTGGCAAGAGGAATGGAGAACGGCTCTCGGGGCTCCAGGGAAAGAGTGTCCTCTTGAGTTGCTGAAACCAGAGTAACTGAAATGAAAAAAGAGAGAAATGTAAGGATCGTTTTTTCCATCGCACCCACATTGTTCAAGACACAAATCAGACACGTTTACCGACTGTTTTGCTCGTATGTGGTATGAAATTATGATTCATATCATGAATCAGGTACACCGAAACAGGCTTCTTTTATTCGGAACAGCCTACATACATTATACTTTTTCAGTAGCAAAATTCACATACTTTTATAGTAAGGTCGTAAAAGGAGTTAAATTGCGCAGGGTAATCTGGTAAAAAAGGGGGGAAACAGGAGGTACAGAGTCTCTATACCTCCCAATATGATAATTCCTTATGCTTCTTCGGCAATCAAAAGAATTTGCGGATCAAGCTTCAGATGTAGATCGTCATTTGGCAAAATCTCATGATCTTTCACCAGCTTCAGATGTATGTGATCCTCTTTTGGGTCCAGAAGGATAAGAATTGCAATGTCTTCGATGAATTTGGACAAGTTTGAAGGTATTCCGTTTTCGTAGGTTTGTCCTTCCCGGTGCAGCGTAGCACTGAACCAGAGTTCGATTTCCATCTCTTCAGCGAATACCTTAAAGCTGTTGAATTCCTCTGCGGTGATTTTTGTGAAGTCGAACCCATCGATAATTATCACATCAGCTGAGAAATTTCCATCTTTGACCATGGAGCGGATACTTTTCTGAACCTGATCTGTTGCAACTCCATTCTGCCTGAAATTCATGATGACCCGGTTTCTGGTGATGTCATCATGAACCTCCATTGCATTGTCCAGTTTATAGCGACGTGCAATTTCTTCGAAAATGTCTTCATACCAGGCAACAATATGACTGGCATCGGAGGCGAAAGAAACATGGATTATATGTTTTTCCTGAAATAACTGATCGGTTGCAATATGGACAAGGCAAGCGGTTTTCCCGACACCCTTTCTGGAGGCGATTACTCCTATATTGCCTTTACCCACGCCACCATGGGTCGATTTTTCCAGAATTCTGAGCGGACTTCTAGTAATTAACTCATTTCTGATCATTGAGTCGGACTCCTTTATTTGCTACCCTTTTTGGTGTCGAGTTTCTTCTTTTCCTGGAATTCTTTTTTCAATTGTTCGGATATTGAGCTTGGAACTTTTCCATACTTGAGAAATTCCATGGTAAATTCAGCTTTTCCCTGGGTTAGGGATCGCAGAACAGTTGAGTATCCGAACATCTCACTCAGGGGTACTTCTGCATCGACCCTTGTGAAATTGCTCTCTTCGGTAGTACTGATAATTATACCACGTCGCTGGTTAATACTGCCAAGGATATTTCCCTGAAACTCAGTTGGACCTTCGACAGACACTTTCATTATTGGCTCCAGTATTTCAGGTTTGGCCTTTTCGAAGGCCTGCCAGAAACCACCAATTGCAGCCTGCTGGAAAGCGATATCGGAAGAGTCGACCGGATGAAAATTACCATCATCGATAGTCGCTTTGATCCCAACAATCGGGAAGCCGATAACTTTACCTTTTGGCAGACACGCTTTGAACCCTTTATCACAGGAGGGTATATATTCATTGGGGATAACACCACCCTTGATGTTATCAACGAACTCATAATCCTTTTCTGTGTTGGGTTCAAGAATCCCGGCAACCCGACCATACTGACCGGCACCACCGGTCTGTTTTTTATGAGTGTAATCGAACCGCGCTGTCTGGGTAATCGTCTCCCGGTATGCTACCTGTGGCATTCCTGTCTCCAGCTCGACTTTGTACTCACGCTTCATACGTTCAATATAAATATCGAGATGCAGTTCGCCCATACCTCTGATGATTGTTTCGTTAGATTCCGGATCCACATAGGTGCGAAATGTCGGATCTTCTTTTGTAAATCGGTTCAGAGCTTTTGACATATTGTCTGCCGATTTTTTATCAACTGGCTTTATTGCCAGGGAAATGACCGGTTCCGGAACGTACATGGTGGTCATCGTCACATTGAGACCGGTTTCGGCAAAGGTGTCACCAGATGCGCAATCGATTCCAAACAGCGCAACGATATCTCCGCATCCTGCCTCATTGATATCTTCCATAGAATCGGCATGCATACGGATAAGCCGACCGACTTTGAATCGTTTACCGGTTCTGGTATTGGTCAACTCAAGACCTTTGCGGATTGATCCCTGGTAGATTCGGATATAGGTAAGCTGACCATACTGGCCATCTTCAAGTTTGAATGCCAAAGCAATCAACGGCGCAGAATCTTCCGGTCTAATGGGGAACTCTTCACCGTTTTTATCCAGATCTAATGCCCGGTAATCGATTTCGGATGGATTTGGCAGATACCTGATCACACCATCAAGCAGTAATTGAATGCCTTTGTTTTTGTATGCACTACCGATAAATACCGGAGTCAGATCAAGAGAAAGGGTACCGGTTCGGATTGCATCACGAACCTGCTCCTCTGTTTCTGTACCTTCAAGATAGCTTTCTGCAAGTTCATCTGAATACATGGATAATGCATCAAGCAGCTCTTCCCGATATTTTTTTGCCTGATCAACCAGCTCTGAGGGAATCTCTGCCTCACGAATATCATCACCACTCTTACCTTCGAAATACACAGCCTTCATGGTGACAAGGTCCACGACACCCTCATGCTTTTCCTCAAGGCCAATCGGAATTTGCACCATCACTGCATTGTGGCCGAGTTTGTCGCGGAGTTGATCCTTAACCCGAAACGGGTTTGCACCCGATCGGTCGCATTTGTTAACAAAAGCCAGTCTGGGTACCTTGTACCGTTTCAATTGACGGTCTACAGTGATCGACTGTGATTGAACGCCACCAACAGAACAGAGCACAAGCACTGCTCCATCCAAAACGCGCAGAGCACGCTCAACCTCTATGGTAAAATCAACGTGTCCGGCAGTATCGATGATATTGATCGGATGCTCTTTCCACTCAACATTTGTAGCGGCTGAAGCGATGGTTATGCCACGCTCCCGTTCAAGATCCATGGAGTCCATGGTCGCTCCAACACCATCTTTGCCTTTTACTTCGTGAATAGCATGAATCTTTTTGCAATAGTACAGGATGCGCTCTGTCAGAGTTGTTTTCCCTGAATCGATGTGTGCGCTGATACCGATATTGCGCATTTTTGCGATATTGTTCGCCATAAACTAAAAAAACCTCTCACTTGAAAAATAAGCGTTCTTGTACGGTAAATTTTGTTTCCACTGGAACCTGACGATCTGTACGGGATCGATTCCGGATGTGCAATAACGAAAATCGCTACGGCAATCTCCGGTCATGGACACTGCTGCCCATGTAGAAAGATTCCCACTTCGTAAACAGGAGTTTGCCTGAATTTCTTTAGGCTGGGCCTGTTTTCGGCTCCCCTGTTGTGACCTTTGTATCCGATCACCAATTAAGGAAACCGAGTGTAAGAAGGTGGATATTCTCCAGCGGCCGAGAAATATAGTTTGTGCTATTGGTGATGTCTATGAGAAAAATGACTAAAACTTTAAAACTGACTTCTGTCGGACACCTGCGCACTCTAGTATTTTTGAACCAGATTGTAAAAAATCTGCTATATTACGCTTTTTGGGGAAATAAGTTGTGCATTTTCTCTATTTCATTACTGCTCATGGTTACGGACATGGAGTGCGGGCTTGCACCATAGCCAATCAGATCTCCCCGGAGCATAAGGTAACGTTCAGAACAGTACTGCCGTTTCAATTCTTTAAAGAAGAGATGAAACGGGATTTCATCCATGTACCGGGGAAATTCGATTGCGGATGCATTCAGCGCGACGGAGTGACTGTCGATGTTACAGAAACCCTCCAGGCCTATCATAATTTAGCTCAAAGCAACGAGAAACGGATCGCCTCCGAGCTCGATTGGTGCAAACGTGAGAGGGTTGATTGTATTATCAGTGACATTACTCCATTTGCATTTGAACTTGCCGGAAAGCTGGGTATCCCCTCAGTCGCTATTTCCAATTTCACCTGGTATGATATTTACAAAGAATATGTTGATGAAAATTCTTCTTATGTGGAGATGCTCAGGCATATACAAAACAGTTATGCATCAGCAACTATTCTTCTTGCCCTGGAACCAGCACTTCCCATGGAGTATTTCCCCCGACAGTGTGCTGCACCTGTTGTGGGCAGGCCGGGAAAACGGATAAGAGAAGAGCTGGCACACTATTACGGGATTTCTCCTAAAAAGAAAATTGCACTTATTTATGTGGGCGATTTTGGGTTGCCGGCTGCCTGGGAGAGCCTTGTACAATTCAGCGATTGGGAGTTTCTCGGTTTACACCAACTGCACAGTGATGTGAGGAACTATCATAGTATCGACAAGTCAAAATTTCGTTACCAGGATCTCACTGCTTCTGCAGATGTCGTTATCAGCAAAATCGGCTACGGCGTTTACTCCGAGTGTGTTCTGAATGGAACACCACTGATGTATCTTCCCCGAAAACAGTTCGCTGAGTACCCTGTACTGGAAAGAGCCGTAAAGCTCTGGGGTGGCGGGTATGCTCTTTCAGAAGAGCAGTTCTGTTCACTTTTCTGGAGAGATGCTCTGGAGAGCTGCATTACTACCGGAATACTGCCTGTGAATCAAGTGGATGGTGCCCGGTTCTGTGCAGAGATAATTCAGAAAATGCACTTCTGATACCATCTCAAGACACACGCTACTTTCCATAAGAGAAGAGATTTTCCACTTGCATTCATCATACTGCCTTAATATAATGATTACATGACCTCATAATCATGCCATATCAATTCAAAAGGTCGGTAGTGTGAAAAATCCTCTTGAACAATTCTTTCCTGTTGAGGAACGACCCGATGGCGTTTACATCAGGGTGAATCGTGCAAAAAGAGATTCTGTCTCATTTGATACCGTTATCAGGGTTCTGGAACAATCATTAGTGGTGAATCTTGAGCAGCAGTTTCTCAAAGATGTATTCCAGCGGGCACGGGGTGCTTTTGAGCGGATCGGACCTCCATTTGAATATTACGATCCTGAGCTGGAGAAGCATGTTCAGATTGCAATAACACCTGTTAAGGCAAGTGTGAAAGTGAGTTCCGGGTGTCTGCTTCTTGGGAAAAAACTGACCGCAGGAATGCTTTTCTTCTATCTTGCAAGAAAGGGCGTTAAACATGGGATCAAGACGGATTTGATTGAGCGTATTGTCAAAGATAACATTTATGATTCTTTTGTCGATATTGCTGAAGCAACTTCACCTGTGCATGGTAAAGATGCACAGATCGAACTGAAAATATCAGTATCTCCCGATTCCCGTCCACAATTGAGAAATAATGGCAGTGTAAATTACCGTGATGTACAGACATTTACATCTGTCAGCAAAGGCCAGGTCATTGCAATAAAGATTCCACCAACCCCTGGTAACCCGGGTTACTCCGTTTATGGAGAACCGATCCCATCTGTTGGGGGATCGGATAAGGCATACCCGTGTGGAAAAAATACGGAAATCACTCCTGATGGAAAAACCATGGTTGCTTCAAAGACCGGAATCATATATCAGGAAGGGGAACTGTTGCATGTTGCAGAGGTTCTCCATATTTCAGGTGATGTAGACTTCAGTATCGGAAATATCAAGTATTCTGGTGATGTCCTTATTAGCGGAAATGTTCTGCCGGGATTTTCTGTTGAATCAGATGGGGATGTTCACATTAAAGGTGATGTCGAATCTGCCCGCATTGTTTCCAGAAATGGAAAAGTGATTGTTGAACGAGGGATCATCGGGAAAGGTGATACCAGAATCAGTGCAAAAAGCGGCATTCAGGTGTGTTTTGCCCAGGAAACGATTTTCCAGACCGATGGAACGGTTACGTTTGACAGGTATCTGCTCCACTGTACTGTCATGTGTGAATCTCTAGAAGCTACTGCAACAAATTCCAGTATTATTGGCGGTAAAGTCAGCGCAGAGAAACAGGTGATTATTAGAAACCTGGGGAGTGAAAAAGGAATTGCCACCACGATCACTCTTTTTGATAAACAAAAAATGATCCTCGAGGAAAAGATACAAAAACTGCAAGAATTGGAGGGGAAACTACGTGTTGAAATGGAGCCAGTTGAAAAACAACTCCGGACAAAAGCCGCCATGCTCAGGCGAAACGGGGATGATATTTCAGATCGCACTCGTGAAGAGGTAAAGAAATGGATCGATGCACATAATTCGATCAGCAAGAAAATCAACTATGTACAGCAGAACATCGAAGCGCTGAAATCTGAGATAAACAATCCCAAAACGTATAGTGGATTTATTCAGGTGTCTGGTACAGTTTTTCCGGGAGTGTTGCTCGATATGTACGGAAGTAAATTGTCTATTTCCAGTCAAATAGCAGGAAAGCGTTTTCGTCAGAGTGCAACAGATGGTGTAGAAACTGAAGGATGAACGTCTATGGAAATGAATGAATTACGTATTGAAGAGAAATGTGGTGATACCTGGATATTATTACCCGATGCGATATCTATGTATGATACACGTGAAATAGAGAAAGCAATCGAATGCAGGATAGTGGAGCAAACCAAACGCCTCGTTTTGGATTTCTCGAAAACCTGCAACCTTTTCAGTTCGGGTTTAGGATTGATGATACGGATCAGGAAACTGGTGCACGAGAAAGGGGGGAGGCTCTGTCTGGTCAATGTATCGGGCCGTATCAGAGGTATCCTGGAGACTCTTAACTTAGATAAGGTATTTTTGATCTATTCCACCGATGTAGAGTATGAGATTTGTCAGGATGATATCTGGGAAGAGCGCTGTACAGATGTAGACCCGGGGTTTCTGTTTGTGGCCCAGCTCGAACAGGGGATGTATCGGCTGAATCTCTCAGGTGAGATGATTGCCCGAAATGACCTGAGGTCATGTGATGATTTCAGACCTGATTCTGCTGCTACAACGTGTATACTCGACCTCTCAGCCCTTAACATGATCGATGCACATGGCGCTGCAGTATTCAGAGAACTTACACGGAAAATATACGAGAGTGGAGCCAGGTGCCGGGTGTTTGGCGCAAATACTCTTATCAGAGAAAACCTGATGTTGCTGGGCGCAGATAGCTTCATTGCGATGCACGATGGCGAAGAGAGTGCTCTCAATGTATGATTAAAGGGTGGTCTGATTTCGGGAGTACTTCACCAATCATTGCAGAAGCAGGATACCCGGAGTTGCGAAGGTCATCAAGGAGTGCGCTTGCATGTTGTGCTGGTGCAGCAATAAAGAGCCCACCCGATGTTTGTGCATCGTGAAGAAGCATTTTTCTGTTGTAATCAATGGTCCCCACATACCCGCTTTTACCATCAGTAAATTCAAGATTCCTGAAACAGGCTCCCGGAATGCAGCCCAGTTCAACCAGGTCATAGGTCCCCTGAAAAATGGGCACCGATCCACTCTCTATGGAAAACGATACTCCACTTGCTTCTGCCATTTTCATCGCATGACCAAGGAGACCGAACCCGGTTATATCAGTTGCGCTCCTGACACCATACCTCCCCATCAGTTCAGCACCTTTATCATTAAGCTGTTTCATCGATTGTAGCGCTGCGCTGTACATATTCTCATCGGTTTCTCCGAGGCGTTTGCCGGCAATTAAGATACCGGTTCCAATTGGTTTTGTAAGGATAAGAATATCACCTGCTCGGGCTGCAGCATTGGAGACGATTTTTCTGGGATGAATCGTTCCGGTGACTGCCAGACCGTACTTTGGCGGGTAATCATCGATCGTGTGTCCGCCAACGATAACAGCTTCTGCTTCTGCCACTTTCTGCTGACCACCTTCAAGTATTGCTTTGAGCACCTCCAGGGGGATGCGGGTTGAAGGGAACATGACAAGGTTCATGGCGGTCAGTGCTTTACCCCCCATGGCATAAACATCACTCAGTGAATTGGCTGCTGCAATCTGGCCAAAGTCATAGGGGTCGCTGCAGAGTGGGGGAAAAAAGTCGGTAGTTTGAATCAAAGCCAGATCATCGCTAATCTGATACACTCCCGCATCATCATGGGTTTCAATATCGATGAGTAGATTCTTATGCTTTATCTTTGGAATACTGCTGAGCGCTTCAGAGAGAAGAGCGGCAGGGATTTTTGCTGAACATCCACCATAGGTTACTGTTGATAACAGATCAAAAGACATGTATTTTTCTCCGAATCTTACCAGAGTCGCTGAGAAGAGTTTTTGCAGCTCTTTTCGGGGAGCATCGTATTGTGATTTCGGGTGATTACTCTTTTAATCAACCAATATTAGAGATTACGTAGTTAAAATATAAAAACGGAATTGATTACTAAAAAAATATATGATTAAAGCAGACATCTCCGTAGGGCCAGGAGTATCTATGCATGAATTGCTGCTTACCTTTGTTGATGTCGTATCTTATATTATATGATACGTTTTCTGGCCTGCACCATCTCTCCCGATCACGATTTCTGAAAGGACATACTGATGAACCGAGTAGAGCTCGCTTTACGGACATTTTTCTGGATTTTTTTCAATAAACGTTTTGCTCAAAAAATCGAACCCTTTTTCATTGGGGAGCCTTTAGAAGAGAAGATACCTATCAAAGAGGAACCGGTAAAGGAAGTATTGGTTAAAAAAGAGCGAAGTGAGGCCATACAGGTTATCGCACTGCTCCAGAGGGAGGGAAGGCTTGTTGATTTCCTCAAGGAGCCTATCGATAGTTACAATGATGCACAAATTGGAGCCGCTGTGCGGGATATTCATAGGGATTGTGCTGCAGTACTCGATAGAGTCTTTGATCTGGAGCCCCTTTTAGATAAGGAAGAGGGTGGTGCTGTTACTATTCTTTCGGGGTTTGACCCCGAAGAGTACCGCCTCAGTGGCAATGTCACCGGCAATCCTCCCTACAATGGGACGCTTCGTCATCATGGGTGGAGAGCTAAAAAGGTGGAACTTCCAGTCTGGCGGGGCCACGATGAAGCAGCTAATGTGATCGCTCCGGCGGAGGTGGAGTTGTAAATATTTTCCGTTATTGAACGTAGAAACGATCACGGCAGACTCTCATTGAACAATACTACATTCGAAAAAAAGAGGTTTAATCAGCGATGGCAGCTCAGTATGCAATTGGAATCGATCTTGGTACGACCAACAGCGTCGTTTCTTATGTCAAATTAGGAGAGCAGTCCAACGTCGAACTGCTTACAATGCAACAATTGACCGGTCCGGCAACTCTGGAGAACAGAACAACACTACCGTCGTTCTGTTATATCGCAACGGAGCCGGAGATAGAAAAAGGGGTACATAGTGTTCCCTGGGAAAAACGGCGCACGTATGCGGTGGGGGAACTTGCCCGAAAACAGGCAGCAGAGGTTCCGGCACGGACTGTAGCGGCTGCAAAATCGTGGCTGGCACACAGCAGAGTAGACAGAAGAGAGCCGATTCTTCCCTGGAATGCTCCTGCGGATGTGCAGAAAATTTCTCCTGTCGAGGCTTCCAAACGATATCTGGAGCACATGGTAGCTGCGTGGAATGCGCAGTTTCCCGATGCTCCGCTTGCTGAACAGCAGGTTGTTTTAACGGTTCCGGCATCCTTTGATGCAAGTGCACGGGAACTGACTATGGAAGCAGCACAGCGGGCCGGACTTCCCAAAGATCTGCTATTACTAGAGGAACCGCAGGCTGCGGTATATGCATGGCTTGCAGATGCCGGGGATGAGTGGCGCCGCAGGCTCAAGATTGGTGACACACTTCTTATCTGCGATTTGGGTGGTGGTACGACCGATTTTACCCTGGTTGGTGTTGGTGAAGAAAACGGGGATCTCACTCTCAGGCGAATCGCAGTTGGAAATCATATACTGGTTGGTGGTGACAATATGGATCTCACCATCGCCCATCATGCCCGGAGCGCCTTTTCCGAAAAAGGAATCAACCTTGACCCATGGCAAGCGGTTTCACTCTGGCATGCCTGTAGAGCGGCAAAGGAACAATTGCTCTCAGCCAATCCACCCAAGACTCATCCGGTAACTGTTCTGGGGAGAGGGTCAAAATTGATTGGCGGAACTATTACTGTTGATCTTGAGGCATCACAGGTTGCATCACTGTTACTTGACGGATTTTTCCCTGGTTGCCCGGCCGATGCGGTTCCATCCCGCCGTCCAGCTTCCGGTTTCAGAGAGATCGGACTTCCTTTTGAATCCGATACTGGTATCACACGTCATCTGGCCCAGTTTCTTCGGGCACATAGTGAAAACGGAAAAGGAATGGTGCAACCCACTCATATACTGTTTAATGGTGGTGTTTTCAAGGCAGATGCATTCAAAAAACGACTGATGGATGTCGTGCAGAACTGGTTCAAGCAGGGATCTGTAACGCTGTTGGAAGGTGTTCATGATCTGGATTTTGCAGTGGCACGGGGCGCGGCATTTTATGCTTATGTAAAAAAGGAAAAAGGAATCCGGATCAGAGGTGGAACAGCACGCTCATACTATGTCGGAATAGAAACCGCTGGACCAGCAGTCCCGGGTATTGAACGGCCGCTTCAGGCATTATGTGTCGTTCCGTTTGGCATGGAGGAGGGCAGTGATATCGATGTTCCTGGAGAGGAGATCGGGCTTGTAGTTGGCGAACCTGCCAAATTCCGGTTTTTTAGCTCGTCAACTCGGAAAAAAGATCATCCCGGCGATGTGCTGAGTGCCTGGAGTGAAGCGGAACTGGAGGAAACAGATTCTCTGGAAACGAAGCTTCCTGCGGATGAAAAGTTTGCAGAGGTATATGTTCCTGTGAAGTTCCAGTCCCGTATTACCGAACTTGGCGTTTTTGAACTCTGGTGCAAAAGTACCATTTCCGATGATTCATGGAAACTTGAATTCAGTGTACGAGACAGGAAAGAATGAACGAAGAAATTCCGGAAGAAGCTAAATATATCGTCGGAATCGATCTGGGAACAACGAATTCCGCTGTTTCATATGTAGATACTACCCGTAAGCCCTTTCAGGTAAAAGATTTTCCTGTGCTGCAGACCATTGCTCCCGGGGAGAGTGCATCGCTTCCATTGTTCCCTTCATATCACTACGAAGCAGCTCAGGCAGAATTTACAAGCAGCGCACTTTCTCTGCCCTGGGACCAGCACGATCGCAAAATCGTGACCGGGGCTTTTGCCCGGGACCATGGCGCAGAAGTTCCCGGACGACTGGAGGTTTCTGCAAAATCGTGGTTAAGCCATTCAGGTGTAGACCGCACAGCTCCTCTGCTCCCCTGGCATGCGGCTCCCGATGTTGAGAAGATCTCTCCGGTTGAAGCTACCGCACGGTATCTTACCCATATTCGCCTGGCCTGGGATTATGCACACCCCGACGAGCCGCTTCAGAAACAGGATGTGGTTATCACGGTACCTGCTTCCTTCGATGAAATCGCACGGGAATTGACCGTCGAAGCTGCTGCGTCGGCTGGTTTATCCCGTATCGTGTTGCTTGAGGAGCCCCAGGCTGCTTTTTATGCATGGATCAATCAGCATGCAACCGAATGGCAATCAATGGTCAGTCCGGGCCAGAAAATCCTTATCTGCGATATCGGGGGAGGAACAACCGACTTTTCACTTATCCAGGTACGGGGAAATGCCGATGGCAGTGTGGCATTTCACCGTATTGCAGTAGGAGATCATCTTATCCTTGGTGGTGACAATCTCGACCTGGCGCTTGCATACCACATCGAACAGAAAAAACTGGGTGGTAAACGATTGACACCACGGCAGTTTGGGGCACTGGTCAGAAATTGCCAAAGGGCAAAAGAGGTTCTGCTGGGGGAAACACCTCCCCCAACATATACGCTGGTAATACAGGGGGCCGGCTCCTCACTGATCGGCGGGAGTATTCAGGTCGAAATCGGACTTGACGAAGTTTTGAAGGCACTGATTGAAGGTTTTTTCCCGCTTGTTGAGCTGACCGAAAAACCATCGACTCGTCAATCCGGTTTTCAGGAATTCGGTTTGCCCTATGCATCCGACCCGGCCGTCACTCGCTACTTGGCCGCC
>OBJA01000432.1_pt1 | contig 37205 bp, 17 predicted proteins | sample 1519751 | NCBI WGS metagenome assembly OBJA01 (sample SAMEA3881238, study PRJEB22517) | soil metagenome | biome: lake sediment; feature: soda lake sediment; material: sediment, water from around vicinity | place: India | collected 2013-12-23 | depth 3 m
CACCGGAAATCCAGTCGCGGGTTGGGTCGTTCTCCTGCACGATTGCTATCCAGTTATTAATCTCATCAACCTGGCGTTGAACAATGCTTTCCGGTGCATGGAAAACATGAATTGCCACCGGCAAAGTCTCGTTACAAACGCTCCAGCCAAAAACTGACGCATGGTTACGGTCGCGCAATACCATGCTTTTTACGTGCTCTTTACATTGCTCCCAGTAGGCATCCGAATCCATTTTTGGTCCACCATCACTCGACCAGATCCCTGTTTCATCCAATACACAAATTCCCATTTCGTCGGCCACATCCAGGTAAAACGACGGGTATGGCTGGGCATGTAAACGAACTGCATTTGCATTGGCATCTTTCAACATTTGGAACCAGGCCCAAGCGTAGCGGCGTGTCATTTGCGGAACTCCCATAAAATGCCACGAATCTCCTTTCAGTACAATGCGTTCGCCATTTAGCAAAAAGTGAGTCCCGTCAATGGTAAACTGGCGCCAGCCAAAACGGGTGTATTTGGTATCGGCCACTCTCTTTTTTCCTGTTTTCAGCGAGATAACCGAACCGTAAAGATTGGGTGTTTCAGGTGTCCAGTATTTTAACTCGTTAATAACTGCTGCACTAATTTTTAAAACAGCAGATTCTCCTGCCGCAACTTTCACTTTTTCGTTACCAATTATCTTAAGAACTTCTTCCTTTAAAACACCGTTTTGAACCGGGGCAAAATTAACATCATCAGTGTGCTCTTTGAACCATTCTTTGATGGATGCATCCAGTTGAATACTTTGTTCTTTTGCTGTATTGTTCTGAACAGTTACCTCAAAAACCAGCTGGTTGCCGACAACATCAGGTTGCACAAAAACATCGGCTATATGAAGCTGGGGTACGGCGATCAATGAAACGTCCTGCCAGATACCGGCAATGTGTTGCCCCCAAAATGAGCCGGCCACATAATTGCGGCGGCCGTATTTTCCCTGGTCGTCAGTCAGGCTAGCTTTTGCCACACCGACCAGTATCTCGTTCTCGCCGGATTTTAGCAGGCTGGTGATATCCAGCTCAGTCGGGAAAAAGATATCAAGATTCTCTCCCGCCAGCTCTCCGTTCACATAAATCTTGGCAAAACCGGCAATCGCCTCAAAATGGAGTTTTACCACTTTATCAGTCCATGATCCCGGAAGTTCAAAATCCTTTTTCATCCAGCCCATGGTGGCCTCTTCCCACTTTTGTGGATATGAAGGATAGGCCAAAAAATCGCCTCCATCGCGTTCAGCAAAGGAGTTTACATTCCAGGGCGAAGGTACCTTTAAAGGGACTGCTTCCCAATTAAAATTATCCGGCTTGATAAATTTTTCAATATTCTTTTCAAACACGGGCATAAACTGCCATTTCCCGTTTAAAATAAGTTCGTCGCGTAAGGGTTTTTCCGTTTCATCGACAAAGCTTTTCATCGGGTTAAAAACGTGGCCGTAGTTGTACTGCCCCCTCACATTCGCACTCATGGCCGTGCAAATAATCAGAAGTAAAAGGCCAAATGTTTTCTTTTTAATCATAATTCTAAAAAATTAAATGGTTTATTACATGGTTTATTTGATTGGTTACTAAATACATAATTGAAGTCTTATAAGGGGGTCTTCCATTTGATTGTGAAATATTCCTATCCGATCTTTCTCTTTGTGAGGTTTTCAAATTCGGCATTTGGAATTGCCCCCATTACAAACTTCAAAACTCCTCCTTTCATAATATCCTGATGCAGAATGAAATTCTTATGATAAGGCTCTCCATTTAGCTCAACTGATTGGATATATTTATTTTCTTCACAGTTGTTTTCGGTTTCAACCACAAAGCTCTTTCCGCCTTCCAACTGGATTTCAGTTTTATCAAACAGCGGACTTCCAAAAACATATTCGCAAGAAGAAGGGAAAACAGGATAAAACCCCAGCGAGGAGAAAACATACCAGGCCGACATCTGCCCGCAGTCTTCATTTCCGATTACACCATCCGGATCATCATGGTAAAACTCATCCATGATGTACCTGACTTTCTCTGCTGTTTTCCATTGCTGACCGGTGTAGCTGTACAAATAGCTGATGTGATGGCTTGGCTCATTCCCGTGCGCATATTGACCAATCAGGCCGGTAAGATCGACCAGTACTTCTGATTCCTCATTAAACTCAAGTGTAAAAAAGCTGTCGAGCCGGGCATTAAAAGTATCTTCTCCCCCCAACAGCTCAACCAGACCATTTACGTCTTGCGGCACAAGCCATAAATATTGCCAGGCATTTCCCTCGGCATAATCTGTCGCCTGATCGTGCTTTGACCTGATCGGGTCGAAAGGCCTGCTCCAATTACCATCCTTTTGTATTCCGTGAAAAAATCCGACGGCTTTCTCGTAAAACAATTTGTAGTTTTCAGCACGTTCAGTGAAATACTCATAATCCCTTTTTTTGCCCATAGCTTTTGCCATTTGAGCAATACTACCGTCGGAAATCGATAATTCCAGTGCCTGTGCTACTGAACGTTCAACGCTTTCAACATCGGATGGAATAGGTCTGAATTCGCGAAGGTAGTTTAAGCCATTTCGATCAGACATAGCAGTGCTTTTAATTGCTTCGTAGGCCCTTTTGGCATCAAAGCCCCTGAAACCTTTCAGGTAAGCTTCGGCAATCACCTGAATGCTGCTTATACCAACCATTGTTCCGGTTTCGTTACCATTCAAGTGCCAGATGGGCAAATACCCCTGTTGATCATAAATAGCCAGCATCGAGTTGACAAAATCATTTACCCGCTCGGGCTGGGTAAGCGTGTACAGCGGATGTGCAGCCCGATAGGTATCCCACAGTGAAAAGATCGTATAATTTGAAAAACCGGCATTCTTATATACCTGGTTATCTGTTCCCCGGTAATCACCGTTATAATCGTTAAACAAAGACGGGTGCATATACGCATGGTAAACCGCCGTATAAAAAATCCGTTTATCTGCCAGGTTATCTGTCTCGATAGTGATTTTTTGTAATTCGTCATTCCACTTTTGCCGAGCAGATTCCTCCACTTTATCAAAATCCCAGTCCGGAATCTCAGCTTCGATATTAGCTAAGGCATTTACTGTACTCACCGGCGAAATACCCACTTTCCATTCCACTTTTTCAGGCGCTTTATCAAAACTAATCAGGGCTTTTATCGCCGTGGCTTTTGCCGATTTTCCTTCAAGTGGTTTGTTGTCATCAAAAAGTTGTAAACCGGAAACCGGAACAGAACTTTTTATGGCAAAATAAACCTGTTGCTCTTTTGCCCATCCTGAAGAAAAACGGGTACCGACTAAAGTATAGTCGTCAATCTGTTTGATAGAAGTTTCGGTGGAGCAGTCGTTAATCCCTTCTTTTAAATCGATGATGATATTTGCCTGCTGGTCGTGTGGAAAGTAATAGCGATGGAAGCCTACTCTATCCGTTGCCGCCAGTTCCACTTTTACACCGTTATCCATTGTTACCGAATAATAACCCGGCCTGGCAGTTTCATTTTTGTGGCTAAAGGTTGACAAATAACCTCCATGCGGATATTCCTGTCGACCTTTATCAAGGCGAACTTCGCCCGTATATGGCATGATCAAAACATCCGCCAGATCTCCAATTCCTGTTCCACTTAAATGAAACTGTGAAAATCCAATAATCAAACTATCGGAATAATGATAGCCGGAGCACCAGTCCCATCCTTTGTAAATATTATTGGGGCCAACCTGCACTGCACCAAATGGTACATTGGCGCCTACAAAAACATGGCCGTGTCCGCCAGAGCCTATGAACGGATCAACGTAACTGGTCAGATCAGTTTGTTGTTCTGATTTCTCAGTCGCCCTGTTACAATCGAAAAACGCAGTCGCTAGTAAAATAAAAACTAGATTTTTCATAATTCTTTAGTGTCTTCTTTTTTTCTTCGAATGACCACGAGTTTATTGACTTTGCTCGCTTGCAATATTTTTATAGGGTGCCTTTGGTAATTTTCATTTGACTTATTGATTGGCATTTTTACGTTACACTATTCCACGTGCCACCAATCTTTTGGCTTTTTAGCCTGAAATTGGATATTTGAAAAGTCTACAATACAGCCATCACCGGCAGGCGACTGGGCGCTAAACCCAATCCGAATATTGTCTGTTTTATCAAGTTTAAATGCCCGCAGTAAAAACCACGATTTTCCGTCCTCTGAGTAATAGAAGGCAAAAACATTATTTTTCGAAGACCCTACAATTTTGTAGTTGACCTCATTTTTTTCTACTATAGCCGAATTACAATCATCGCAGGTTTCATTACACACAACTGTAACTATGCGTGGTTGCCCCGTGTAATCCTGTTCAAAACAAAATTTGGCATAGTGCCTGTCGTCATTATAAACCAATAAGGCGCCTGCGTCCCAATTCGCTTTAAAATCCAACTTTATGGTTGACGTAAGAATGAAGTCAGAATCCGGTTGAAAAATCAACCTTGGTGTTTGATTGGCAACAAAGCCGCCATCAGGTGAAATAAACAATTCTGTTTTACCCGGCGCTGTGATGCTTAAGTGATCATCACCCAGAATTTTATATTCCTTTACCTCGTTCTCAAAATGCATTGCGAAGGGAATGGAATTCATTCTTATTTCCTGGGCATTAATATTAAGCATACTGAACACGGCTAAAAGTCCGGCGATCAATTTTTCAATCTTCATGGCATTTAATTATTTAGTCTGTTTCAGTCCTTTAGCAGTTTCATCCTTCTTGGAAAGCCATTCCCAGTAACTTCCAAAATGTAAATACCGGGGTTTAAGTCACCTATATCATTCAATTCAATAAAATTGTGACCAACATGCTCTTTGATTAGCTCTTGTATAATAATGCGTCCATTCAGGTCATAAAGAGCCACTCTCACGGCTCCTGCATTATCAGAAATAAAATGCAGATTTAGTTTCTCATTGAATGGATTTGGATAGACTTCAAGTTGTGTTTCATGTCGTTTTTGAGGAATTACCGCGGTTGGGAGGAGATCTGAAGTATCTCGTGCAAACGTTGTAATATCTTCAAAACCTTTTAAGTCGTAGCGAAACATTCTTCCTTCTTCATCCGACATCCAAACTTGCTCATAACCAACACTAACATGATTAAATCCTGTCGTTACAAATTCCCATTCACCTTCGCCTGATGAATTAATCCGGTAAACCTCATTTTGCTCATTGGTACCCCATACTTCAGTTGCACCTGCTTCCAGGCTTGTTAAATGATAGGGGTTAGGGATGGTATCCCATTGAGCCCTGCTCTGAGTTGACATTCTTACAACGCTGTCGTTAAAAGCAAAACCCCATATGAACTCGTCATCAGCAGTGATTGATTTTATTTTTCCGGGGACATTCTGCCAATCTTTTTTAGCACTAAAATCCCGATAATAGACTTTCCCTTCACCATCAACGGCCCAAACCATACTCATATTTAAGTCAAGGTCTGCCATAGGTTTACTCCCCGTAATGTCTGCCCAACCTGTGCAATTATTGGCATCCCATCCCCGGGGCAATTCTGTCTTCATCACCTTATTATCATTGGTTAATGCCCAGGCATGATATCTACCAAGCGCAAGCTTTTTTACATTTGGCAGATCACTACTAATTTTTCGCCAGTTAACCGGATGACCGTCAACTTCCTGGCACATAACCTTTCCCTCTGCATCAATAGCCCATACATCAAACTGTCCAGCTGAAATTTGCACAATTTCTGAAGACAAAGCCCCTCCTTCGTTTGGCTCAGTTAATTGGTGCAACGGACGGTAGATATCCAGGTTAATCCCCATATCTACGGAATAATAATCCTTTTCAAGATCCTTGTACCAATTAACCCGATACGCACCACCGGAGTTTCCTATTGATCTGTCATAGTAAGAGTCGCAAGCTTCAGCTTCCAGCAAAATCGACTCAGAATCGTGATCTGCAAACTCCCTGTTCAATGCAATGTACTGATTGGGCCATGCGTAATCCGAGTGATCACTCCGATACCAGGTAGAGCCTTCCTGCCAATCAAACCAGGATTCATTTACAAGCCATTCGAAATTTTGCTGAAATCCATATTCATAAATTGGCCTGATTGTCGGCGTATTATCAGCTTTCAATGCAGAGCGATAATAATCATTGGTATTTCCTCCATGTGTCCCCGTGTTGGTTTCCGGGTTCCAGTCATTTTCCCATACGTTTCTCATTGGAAGACGTCCCCCATTTAAAGCAAAACCATACTGTTTATTTTTAAAGGTTTCGTAGGTCGTTATTGAGTTCCCCCAGCCGAACCAAGCCTGAACTCCATCAGCAATAGCTGTCGTTCGGGGGTCTCGCTCAAAAAAAGTTTTGTCAAGAATGAAAGAAGGTGTTAAACCATAGGTTTCAATCATTTTATCTTTTATGTATTGCATAAACTCCAGTATCTTTTTGTCGCCTGCGGAATAATTGTAGTTTGCATTGGCTGACCAAAACTGGATGGGAATAACGCCAGGTGAACGCTCGAAGAGCATTTCCTTAGGCACTGTTTCATAGAAATTTTTAAAGCAATAATTCCAAATAAACTCCTGGTGTGTAGGATTGCCCCAGCTCATTGATTCACCTAGATAGTGCTGAACAGCCAGAGGAAATACAGCATTATCAACAAAATAGGCGATCTTCAAATTATCTTTAGCGTATATATTCCGATTAATTGCCTCGACTAGCTTTTTTAATTGGCGGCAACCAAAACCACCAATTCCGGGAAGATAACGACGGTCATCAATATCATTTTCAAAATCATTTTCTCCTCTCCCATGTGAAAAAATGAAATCGACCTTGGCCTCTACCTGCTCCGACACATACATGTCCATTGCCTGATCAGTTACTTCCGGGGTATATGCATAAATCTGCTGCTTGTACCACGACAGAACCTGCTTTCTATTAAACAGGTCGTGACTGGCATCATACCAGGCCTCGTCCTGATCGCCACGTTCACCACCTTTTGCCAGATGAGCACTAGCTCCCCAGGCTCCGCCGATGGGTGCAATGTGCATGCCGTCGTCGTGATTGATTGAGTATGCGATATCATCGTTGGAAACAGATGATGATGTCCCATCATCCTTCTTAATGAAAATCATATCGCAGTTTACATTACCGGTTTCAAAAACCAGTTTAATATCGTAGTAGCCCGTTTGAATATGGGTATGCCCCAAATGAACCAATCCTAGTTGGCCAGCCTGATTGTTAGGTATTTCAACTCCAGAAGTTAAAATCTGATTGTTTAATTCAAGGTGGACGGTTTGAGACTCTTTACTGGCAACTGACCGCGTGGTAAAACGATAATCGCCTTCAGATATGTAAACTTTTTTGAACAGAATCCATTCGTTTGCAGCAGTATTTCCAACGTACCAATTGTTTGTTGAAAGCTGACTGAAGGAGGGTGGCATCACAAGAAGGTAAATAAGAAGGAATGAAAATATTTTGCCAGTTATTTTAATCATAATATTGAAAGAGAAATTAGATGGGTGAAAAATGATCGTATTCAATCATACTCTATTCAAAAAAAGTTTGAGAAATTAAAATCGAAACAAATCGACATCATTTTGAACCCTAAAAATTTAAAGGCCAATGAATTTAAAAGACCTCAATATTTAAAAATATAAGGTAGATGTAATACATCAGTTTGTACGGAAACGACCAAGTCTTCGGTCATTTCTGTAGAAGATGATTTCCAGTCGGGCTCGGCTAAACCGAAGCCCGATATGGAAATCAAATTCATTCAGACACTAAATACGCACCTGAAAATAATGTCTATGGAACATGGATTTTTTCGATCGTTGTAAAATTGTCTGCTCCCATACCTGGATAATTCGTTGAAGGATTACCTGCAGCAGTTTGGCAATTCATAGAAACGCGCACCCAATAATCTATACCCGTGTATTTTAGTGGAATATCAGTTTTGAATTGAATCTCTGTGCCTTCCATATTATTTGTAATATTCAAAGGAGCAGTAAAAAGACTACCATCAGCCGCACCAGCGTTAACAGTTCTCGAGACATACAATTTAGCTTGTTTAAGATCGGGCATATCGTAACCCGATTTCTGATTACGAGTAAATTTAACGGAACAACTCAGGTAACCATTAGCATCAACTTCCGGTTTCTTTATCCACTCAATGGTAAGGTATGGAGTAACGCTAAAATCCTTAGTTACGCTACCCTTTATTTCAACGAGTTCACCTGCATCATCGCCATCCAGATTAACATCATCATAAGGGAAGAATGCGCCGCTGTATGGTAATAAGCGGTATGTTCCGTTGAATATTTTGGTATTACGATAAGTACCATCCTGTTGGACTTTCAGCGTTCTGTTGGAAATAAAAGTTGTAGTATCATTTGTCCCCCAGCTTACTTCACGAATACGAATGATTCCCGCTCCCTGACTAGTCTGAAAAGGCTCGTTTCGGTGATCCGTTATTTTCCCTTCAATTGTGCTGTCAGGTGCATCGTAGTTGTCTATCTCGCACCCCGTCAGAGCAAGGCAGCATAACAAAACAGACATTATATAATAATTTAAAAATCTCATAGGTTTCATCTTTTTTATATTATTGATTTCTGTTTTTCTGTAATAATGGATTGTTCTGCAGTTCGTTTGTTGGTATCCCTTCATAATAACGGTTCCTGTCGAATGTAAAAGGTTCACCATAGTGCTCAGCTTGCTTGGCATCATAGATATACTTTCCATCAGGAATACCATTTTCATCAACCACTGCACCTTTCGAAAACATAAACGAATACAAACCTCTCTTGTTGGTTTGGTTGAATTGCGTATCGAAAGTAAACCAACGCATCAAATCCCAATAGATTTTTGCCTCGTTAGCAAGTTCTTTATATCGCTCAACGCGAAGGATTTGTAATCCGCGATTTGGTGCCTCGACCCAAGCGCCCTGCCCTTTTGGCCCCGGCTTGGTCCAGTTCGTGTAAGCAGCATCGGTTGACAGTTCGTTAGGATTTGACAGTAATTCTGCCCCCGCCCTGTCGCGTACCATATTAATACATTCATAGGCATCCTGAAGCATAGTGCCAGCATCAGCTCCACCACCTTGCGCAAGCTCTATAGCAGCTTCTGCACGGTTCAACAATATTTCGGCATAACGCATTTCGATCCAAGATTGTGTAGATTCAAACAACTTGGTTTGTGCAAGGGGCATATTCATGTTCAAAAATTTCCGTAACAATATACCGGTCATTGTACTTCCTTGTCCGTTCCATTTCATTTTCGGACCATCAAGTCCTGCTATGAAGATTTTCATTCCGGGGATATCGTCATATGTCGCTGACGACGTATTATTATTATTTTGGGTAATAATCATCGAATTGTCAGATTTAAACATATTCTGCTGTTGTATCCTTGAATCAGTTTGACCATCCCTGTAATTAAAGTTGGTAGCTCCGTCGTCAATACTGAACTTTTTGAACTTGTTCACATCCGGATCAATAGCTTTATTGAAGACACCCGAGCGGACATCAATTTTAAAGCCTTTGGCCATCATACCGGGAACAAATATCTGGGCGCGCAACCGTGGTTCGGCTGCAGCCCACATTTGATGAACGTTGTCATATACGATGTAATGGCCCATTTCATCAAAGGCACTGAAATGCCCTTGGTCGTTCAATGGTAAGCCATCAAATAATTCTACCCAGTCCAGTGGTACGCCATAACGACCACCATAAGTTGTAGTCAGACGTACCGGGCAAAACAGAGCATCCATCGAATGGGTCGTCGTCAAATAATCATACTTGCGTAACCAAATGCTTTCTTTGTTGTTATCACATTTTTCCCATACTTCAGCAAAATTGGCAACTTTGTCGCCATTTGCATTGTGCAATTCATAATGCCCTTCCAACAATTTTGCTGCATCCCAGGCCTGCTTGAAATAATTGTTCGCACTTTCAGCAGGAATTCCCTGAAGCAAAACGCCACCTATTTCCCAATCGGTAAATTTATCATGACCGTAACGGGCAGTAGTGGCAGCATGCAATGCTACACGACTTTTCAAACCGGCAGCAACATACTTATTAGCGCGACCGGCGGGACTGGTTTCTGGCATACCTTCAATGGCTGCATCAAGATCCGCTAAAATAAAATCATAGGTATCTTGATGACTGCTCCTTGCAATCCAAAGCGATGACGCATCATTGGGATCCAAAGTTTGAGGCGCTTCAATAATTGGCAGTCCTCCATATCGCTTTACAAGTTGAAAATAAACATAAGCCCTAATAAACTTGGCTTCAGCAATCCATGATGCCGCAGAGTTAGCCAATTCCGGATAATTCGGAAGGTCGCTAATCAAGGTATTGGCTTGACGGATGATTTTGAAGCCATCACTCCAATAACCGCCATTGTGATATTGTCCAAAGCCAGAGTCTTCATTGCACATCTCACCGGTCAGTGTTCCTAATTGCCATATATTTAAGTCTTTAAAATAGCCACTATTCGTTGCATAATGGAAATCTTCCATTGGCAAGTGGTTGTACATACCAGCCATATAAGCTGTAATCCCCCCCTCAGTATAAATGTCTTCGGCAGTCAGAATATTTTTGGGAGTAATGTCTAATTCATTGCACGATGTAAAGCAGCACAGGAGTAGCACTACTGCCACTATATGAGTAAATCGGTATGGCCTTTTCATATTAAATTTCATAATTTGTTAAAATTTGATGTTAAAAAGTAATCGAACCACCAAAATTAAAAGTACGGTTCAATGGATACATGTAACCATATAGCTCTGTGGGTCTTTCAGGATCGAGCCCCTTTACTTTCGTAATTGTAAATAGATTGTATGTATTAACAAAAAGACGAAATTTGCTGATTTTCAGTTTATCCATTACGATACTTTGAGGCACTGTGAATCCCAATTCCAATGTTTTCAGACGCACATAAGCACCATTTTGAATATTAAATTCCGAATTTGTCTCAGCACGAGTCTTTCCATAAGGATAACGACCCGAAGTCCACTGTGTTGTAGGATCATAAGGATCAACATCCGGATCAACAGGATGCCAGCGATCGAATAAAATCGGAAGTGCATTCCCGTCCCATGCCAACGGTTCAAGCAACTGTTCTCCATAGGATACATACGACATAGCCGATCCCTGAAAGAGCACTGAAAGATCCAGCCATTTGTATTGAGCCCCAACGTTTAGCCCAAAGTTCATCAGGGGATAGTTCCGTTGATCCTGAAAATTACTGCCCGGGTTGAGAGTGGTAGCAATCGGATGGTCATCATCACCATCAATAACACCATCACCGTTCCAGTCCAAATAAATAGGATCGCCTGGAAGTGTCGCCGTGTTGGAATAGATGGAATTAGCAATATCTTCATAAGATTGATATGTTCCTGCTGCTTCTTTGCCAAACCAGATGTCCTGATAACGGTCGACTTGATTATTGCGCCAGTAATCATAGGAGTTTGTTCGATTTGGTTGAACTTTCTTAGTAAGCATTGACCGTGTTAATGAAACAAACCCGGAAGCATTATAACTGAAATCTCTGTTAATGCTGTTAACATGCCTGACTTCAAGTTCAAATCCTTTGTTGCGGTCGCCGTTCAGGTTTGCATCCGAAATTCCAGAACCAAAAGTACCGGGTGCAATGATCGATGGGGTATCCAATAGTCCATCACGGTCGCGTTGAAAAGCGTCCAATGAAAGCCCGAACAATCCTTTCCACAAATCTACATCTATACCAATATTCTTCATTGTCGAGGTGTACCATGTTATGTTGGGGTTTGGCGCATTACGAAAGCCTATTGCATTGGTAAACGTGCTGCCAAACACATACCCGGCAGGCAGGTTACGGTTACCTCCAGAAGCAGGATAATCGAACCCTTCGATAAATTGGAACCTCGATGCAGCATCATCTCCGAGTATTCCCCATGACACTCGTAATTTCAAATTCTCAACAAATGATAAATTGTCTCTGATAAACGGCTCTTCTGATATCCGATAACCTATTTGTGCGCTGGGAAAGAACCCCCACTGCTTTCCTTTCGGGAATAGAGACGATCCATCATAACGGAAGGCGAATTCCATTAAGTATTTGCCGAGAAAATCGTAATTCAAACGGCCGACTATCGCCTTGTTGGCATTTTCCGACAAGCCGCTGCCGTTACCCTCTTGGTTCTCTGTATTACCAGCAAAAAGATAGGGAATAGGGATGCTAAAGTAGCGCATAGCATGGAAGTCATATCCCTCGCTGTTGCTTTCTTCGTACAATAAAAGGGCGGCAACATGGTGGCTGCCAAAATTTTTATCGTAATTCAACGAGGCATTCCACAATTTTGATTTGCCCGTTGAATAATTGCGGGTTAATTGCGTAGGAGCATTTCGCGTATAAACAGTATAGCTGTCATTACCCGCATTGTAGGTATATTCGTTAAATGCTTTCTTGAAGTTGGAATCATCATTGAAAGTTTTGTCATAACTGAACATGAAGTTAGCGGACAAACCCTTAATGAACGGTACCTGGTAATTAAGCGACATGTTGGATTGCAAAATATCCTTCTTGTTGTTTACTTCACCGCTCAATTCGGGATGGATCAGTGGCACAACATTTTCGATATCACCGCTGGTCGGATGATTATAATATGGCGCCGTATCATTGGCATAAACGGGATCAGTAGGTTTAGAACGCCATAATTTCGCGAAAATCGTCCATGAGTCATAGCTTTGACGGTTAGTCTGATCCGTGATATAATTCACCTTCACAGATGCTTTCAGATTATCTATAATCGTTACATTAAGGTTTGTTCGAAAATTATAGCGATCATAGTTAGATGAGTTTGTTTTGAAAAAACTGCCCTGATTATTGTACCCTAAGTTAACGAAGTAGTCAACATTGTCGGAGCCTCCGCGAACTGAAATATTGTGTTGCTGTTGGGGTGCCGTATTTCGCATAATCTCACTGTACCAGTTGGTATCAGGCATCTTACCATCTTTCAAATCCTGAAAATACTGGTCGTCGTACATTTTATGAGGATCCGTAGTACTACGCATGGTAGTTTCATTGAACAATAAGGCCCGGTCCCAAGCGTTGATAGGATCCAGTATTTCAGCAGGAGTCTGAATTCCGTAAAAACCGGAATATTCTATGGATGCTTTTTGCTTGATGCCAGTTTTCGTCGTAATAAGCACAACTCCGTTAGCAGCGCGTACACCATAAATAGCGGCCGAAGCATCTTTCAAAATCGAAACACTTTCAATGTCGTTTGCATCCATACGCGGAAAATCTCCGCGCGGAACGCCGTCCACAATGAATAAAGGCGTACCAAAACCGCGAATATCAAACTGGTTCGTAAATTGTCCCGGTTCGGACGTTTTCTGAACCACGCGCAATCCGGGAAGTTTTCCGGTCAGCATATTCTGCATATTCGTGTTTTTGGTTGTCGCCAGTTGTTCGCTGTCAACTGCGACTACAGAACCCGTAAGAGTAGTTTTCTTTTGCGTTCCATAACCCACTGCTACAACTTCCTCAATGCCAACTGCATCATCTTCCATTACCATATTAATGCTATTTTTACCAGAAATATTTATCTCCTGTGTTTTCATCCCCACAAATGAAAACACGAGGGTTGCGTTTTCAGGAATAGAAGAAAATGAGAAATTCCCATTAGTGTCAGTAATTGTACCATTTGTAGAACCTTTAATGACAATGGTTACACCCGGTAACGGGCTTCCCTCACGATCGGTAATGTTACCCGACACCGATTTTAGCCCAGGTTGTGATGATTGCGAAGAGACAGAAGTTAGTGCTATCAACCTTTTATCTATTTTGTAAGCTACATTTGTATCTTTAAATATTTTATCAAGAATTTGCTCAACAGATTCTTTTTCAGCGCTGATTGAAACTTTCCTTTGCACATCAATTTTGTGAGCTTCGTAAATAAAATAATAATCTGACTGATTTTCAATGGTCTCCAGCACGTCTTCGATTGAAACATCTGCCATTTTCAAATCAAACTTTGTGTTCTGAGAATAGCTACCAACTGCATAAATCTGCCCAATACAAAACATGATTATAAATGCTGTTAATCTCATTATTTTAATGACTTTAGACTCCCTTAGCTTTAATAAGCCAAGGATTAATAAATAACATTTTTTTTTCATAAATTTGTTAAAATTTGGATTTGTAATTCAAATTGGAAATGCCTGACGATGATGATTTTTTTGAAGGCATTTTAAATCTAAAGGAGGTGTTGACGCATCTCCTTTTTTGATTGGAATAATAGATAGTTTATTTCATAGGCGGGTTTTATTTAAATTATTAATTTTAATTCGACAGGATTACCTTTTCCGGTATTTTAGGATCTTTACTATGAATTATTTGATAATTGACTGAACAAGTATATTTTATGAGTCCAAATATTTCATCAACGCTTTGATTGACAATTGTGGCATTGAAAACCAAGTCGTAAATTTCTTTGTTTTGCACATCGATCTTGATATTATACCATCTTTCAAGTTTTTCTATTACAACATTCATTGGATCATTCTTGAAAATAAGTATGCCGTCCTTCCATGAAGTGAACTTATATACATCAACTGCACTAACGTTTAAGGTTTTGTTTCCTGTGTCAAACTCTGCTTTTTCTCCTGGCTTTAACAAATGCTTAAATGATCCGACCTTGTCATGGGTTAGCTGGACCACCCCCTCTTCCAGAACAACCTCGATATTGGCATGATTGGGATAAGCATTGACATCAAATTTGGTCCCCAAAACTGTTACATTCAGGTCTCGGCATTTAATCACTAAAGGAATTTTTTGATTGTGTTCTACATGGAAAAAGGCTTGCCCCTCGATTTCAATATTCCGGTTATCAACCGAAAAATGATTGTTATAGGTTAAGGTAGTGCCTGAGTTTAACCAGACAACAGAACTATCGGGCAATGTTATTTTTGAATTTTGCCCCAGCGGTGTAGTAAAGGTTGTGTATAGAAGTGTTCCTGATTGGTTTGAATTTAATACTTCATACTTTAAAAATCCGGCTAAACTACCCAAACCTATTATTAAAAATATGCCTGCTGCAATTTTCCATCGTTTTGCTGAACGGTTTGCCGATATGAAAGCCATACGAAGAGAAAACCTTTGCCATGCCTGGTTTCTGTCAATGCAATCATATTTATCAATTTCTGCGGCTATTTGCTTTTCGTCTTTCAACCTATAAAAGATACGCTCAATGTCTTTATTTTTATCGACTATCAATTTTAGTTGCCTGAAGTCCGAGCCATTTTCCTTTCCAAGCAAATATTTACCTAATAAAGACCCAAAATTGATCGCATCAAATATTTTCATGTAGCCTGTTTAAAATGATTATTCTCGTGTTATTTCTAAGACAACATCATTTTAAAGTAAGACGACAAAAAAGGCACATTTTTTTATACTTTTTTTGAGGAATGTTTCAGGCGACTGGTAAGAAGGTAAATGAGGAATACATCTTTCAGGTTAGTACGCAATACTTTATATGCCCTGGCTTTGTGAGTTCTTACTGTGTTAATACTTATCGATAATAAACCTGCAATTTCTTCATTTGATTTGTCGCTCATTGCCATTAGCAATATTTTACGTTCCATGCTCGGAAGTTTATCGATCTCTTTCCTTATCTGACTATATGCTTCAACCTTAATGATTTCTTCAAAAAAAGATTCTGAATCCTCAGCTATATTCAGCTTGTATTCCAGGTACTTTTCTTTTACTTTGACATGTTTTAAATAATTGAGGCATGAATTCCTTACCGAAGTATAAACAAAACTCTTGGCAGCAGTAATATCCTGAAAATGATCGTTACGTTGCCACAACATGATAAACACTTCCTGAACAATATCCTCGCAAACGGGAATATCTAAAACATATTTGGAAGCGAATGTGGATAACTCAGAATAATACGAGAAGAAAAAATCATTCAACCCGATGCTCTCCCCGTTTTTAAATCGTATTTCAATGTTTTGAGTTGCTTTGTTCATTTCCACAAAAATAGAAATTTATAACATTCCAATTAACGGATTTTAATTTACAGTGCAAATGCAAAAATTATTTGAGCCTTCTTCTAAGGTTCTTCATATTCTGGCTTAGTTTCACCTCGACAACCTTCGCAAAATCGGGGTTGTCCTCAACTTTGAATGCCCCAACATTTGCTGACTGACTCAATGCGCACTCCATTGTTCAATGCAACAGTGGTGGCAAAAGTAGGACGGGCCAAATGGAATGTCAGGTTCTTTGTGATTCCACAGAGAACGGCGATTTCCTTTAGATTAGCATTCTGGTTCTGATTAGAGATCAAAGGAAATAAAGTTCTCGTCGAAACCAATTTCGGATATTGCAGGTTGGTTTCAATGATTTTTGTGGTTTTGGCAATAGTGGAACCCCCAAAGAGGAGGAATGTCGAACGCTTTGATTGAGAATTTTGCAGCCGTGACGAAATTTATAAATGCAGAATGCAAATGAAAAAGCTCAATTTATAACCGATTTCTTATGTCCTACAAGGAGGACAATACCTGCAAATTTTGGAAGCAACCGGACACCCGTTCCGGAAACATTTTGACACTAAATTAGGCCTGTTTTGCTTTTCCAAATAAAGGAAGAGCGATGAGGCAAACAGACATGAAAAAAGCAAGAGAATTATTGCAATTAGTTATTTACCAAGACCAAAGCTGCCGACAGTCCGGCAAACAACCCGAACCGAAACCAGGGTTTCATAACTCGGGCTGGGTGCGCGATCCGGGCGATTTGCTGCACGAGAAACCCGAGCTGATAGAAACCCTGGAAGTTTACCTAAAAGATGTCCTCACAACCTTCAAAGATGATCAACGGATTGTTTTGTGGGACCTGTATAACGAACCCGGCAACTCGGGCTATGGCAACAAGTCGATGCCACTTCTGCAGAAAGTATTTGAATGGGGTTGGGAAGTACGCCCGTCACAGCCCTTGTCAGTTGGTGTTTGGAGCCTGCCGCTTTCAGATTTGAACAAATTTCAGGTTGAAAACTCCGATGTCATCACCTATCACAACTATGAAGGTCCGGAGAAACACCAGGCGGCAATTGACACCCTGAAAACTTATGGCCGCCCGATGGTTTGCACAGAATACATGGCCCGACGCAACAACAGCCTGTTCCAAAATATCATGCCCATTCTGAAAGCTGAAAACATTGGCGCCATTAACTGGGGACTTGTAGCGGGAAAATCAAATACTAAATATGCCTGGAGCGAGCCCATTCCCGATGGTTCGGAACCACCACTCTGCTTTCACGAAATCTTCCATACCGGTGGAAAGCCTTACAAACAGGAAGAGGTGGATTTGATTAAAAGAGTGACTTCAGCTAACTAGTATTCACTTAAAAGTGTGAAAAGATATTGATTGTTAATACCTTTTTGTCGATTTATGAGCTTGATTTTCTGTTTCAAACTCTAAAATGAACAACTTAATCCCAAGCATCCGCTTTACCGGTTGACCGATACGGTTGAGGCGGACTTTTAAAGTAATTATGTTGATTTCGGTCGTCCGGCCAAACCGATCAGGCTGATGGGTTCACTGTTGATTTAAATCAGTTGTATAATCGAGCGATGAGCCGGAGGTGGTCAAATGGAATGGTTACTTCTCTTATTAATGGCTGGCTAACTAATTTTTCTTTCACTTTCAACATTAAAAACAAAACTATCACCCCTGTAATAACCCAAGTTGAATTCTATCGGACGTTTATTTTCATCATAGACGAAACGTTTGCGAAAGAGTACCGGGTCATCAGCAGTAATGTTGAGTTTTTTGCAGATGAATGGCGGTGCTTTGATTGCACTCAGTTCTTCATAAGACAAAGAAGCTTTTACATGATACTTTTTTTCCAAAGTTTCATACAAAGGATGGCTGTAATCGTCATTCCCGGTCATTCCAATTTCAGGATTGAAATAAGAAACAAAATACACGAAAGGGAAGTCCTCTTTTCCCCGCAGCCTCTCCAAGGTAAGTATTTTGTCGTCCGGATCAATATCAAAGAAGGAACGGACATCTTTGTCAGGAACTTGCCAGCTTAAGTGTAGCTCGAAATTATGTACTTCGATTCCCAGTGCCTTCATCTCCTGAGAAAAGCTCAACCAGTTTTTTGCCCTTCCGGAAATACCTTTCGTTGAAACTTTTGTTCCATAACCCTTTTTACGTGACAACAAACCTTCATTGACGAGCTTCAGTATGGCATATCTCAGGGTATTCCTCGAAATGCCAAGCTGTCTGGAAAGTTCAACCTCACGCGGAAGCAACTTCCCTTCCTGGTATTCCTTTTTGGCAACCAAATCCCGTAAGAGTTTTTCAGCCTGCATATGCAGCGGAGTGGAGCTATTATGATCGACTTCAAATTTCATCAGATTTAACAAGCAATACTGTCACTAAAATTTCAGCTAAAATATAAAATGTTTTTAACCAGCAGAAGAGATTACGATCAGAGAAAAGGTAAGTTCTGCTATAGTACTTATAGTAGCTTGTAAAAGAGCAAGCATATATAGCAGTATCTTGGAATTAGTGGAATTTCCCGAAGAACGAAGTACTTCAGGAAATTCCACTAAGTTTATTTTAGTTTGTAGCTATTTCCTTAACAGTTGTATAGTTGTACACATTGGTACTGTTAACTTGTTTATTTATTCTTGCTCCTATCCGCAGGAAATATTTCCTCGAATAATCGGGAAACATTCTTTGCGAACCTGTTCCAATACCACCAGGCCAACCTGTGGTTATGGTAACTGTCTCTCCCAATACAGGCAAAGTAGACCCGGTGAGTTTGGTTGAGTAGTTCGTACTATAGCTGAAGTCACCAACATATTGTGTTTCGCTAACAAATAACCAAACCTCAGCCAAAGGCTGCTGATAATCAGGATTTGAAGTACCACGGGTAATTTTTACCTGTACCGTTGCCGTACCATTGGCATTGACAACAGGTTCTCCAACCCATTCAACACGGAGGAAAGGCTCGACTTCGTAATGTTTTTCAACTGTCCCTTTGATCTCCATTGTTTCTTCCTGTAGCGGAACAAAAGCGCCATCGGGTTTCACCCCATATTGGCCTTCAAATATCTTTGTATTAGCGAATTCACCGTTCATCATGCAATACATATAATATGGTGTTGGGTTTTCGTTCCAACTATATTCCATCATCGTGATACGAATACCGGTATTGCCTATTACTGTTTGGAATGGTTCTTTGGTTTGCGCGTCAACGAAAGATCCTTTGAATGTTTCGGCAGGAGCATCATAGTTATCATCTTCGCAGGAAACCATACCTGCAAGGAGGAGAAACGATAAAGCTAAATATTTGATACTTTTCATATTCATGAATTTTGAGTTGGATTAAAAGCCTGGATTCTGTTTGCAATTCGGATTTTTGTTTATCTCCGATGTTGGGATTGGTTGGTAGTAATACCTTGTGTCAAAAGTAAAGATATACTGGAAGCCGGCACGTGGCTCCTGAAATTTAACTGACAGGAAATATTTTTGTGCATCGGTTGAATAGAACGAATTGAGGATCCTGAAACGCCGGTTGTTTTGCTCTTCATAAAGAACTCTCCAGCGCTTGAGGTCCCAGTAGGTTTTGTTCTCAAAGGCAAGCTCTTTCCTGCGCTCGGTACGAACGATGTTAATGTCATCAAGGTTTGCCTCGCCGGAAAGCAGGGTGGCACCTGCACGTTCGCGGATACTGTTGATGTTATTGTAGGCTACCGTGCGGTAATCATCACCAGTGGCGCCCGCCTGAAATAGTTCATATGCAGCTTCAGCTTGGTTCAGGAGTACCTCTGCATAACGGATCTCAATCCAGCTTTGGGTTGATTTGAAGCCGTTTGTCGCTCCACTTTCCGCCAAATATTTCCGAAGATAAATACCTCCCACATTTCCGAAGTCCCAATTTGATACCGGGCCATTTGCGCCGGCAGCCCTCATGCTCGTCCCGTTGGGGTCACCAGGGTTTAAGCTTATAGCTGGATTCGAACCTAAACCAGCAGCAAGTTTAAGATGAGGATCAGTCAACTGATCGCAGTTCCCTATGTCCCCTTCGTTGGCTAACGGTGAGATACCATTGCTTGCATCACCCGTCCATATGCCGCGGCGGATATCGATAATCTGGCCCCTGTATGTGTCCATCGGTAAAATTACAGTGGCACGTAGGCGAGGTTCGGCGTTGGCAAATGCACTTAAAGGTGAATTGAACAGGACATATTTGCCGTTATCGCCAATATTTTTGAAACGGCCGTTCTCATCTTTTTCAATCCCATCAAACATCTCAATAAAGTCCATGGTCGGGTTGACTTCAGAATCGTTGCCGCCCGTTTTAGTTTGATTAGGCTGTACTGATTGATCATAGTCGTGTGTTGTGTTTGTTGCATCGTAGTACTTCACAAAGATGTTCTCAGAAGTTTCACCCAGGAACAGATTCTTGAAATTGTTATATTGTGCAACCGGATCGTTTGCCTTCCATTGTCCTTTATATAAAGTGTATTTGTTAGATTCGACCACCAATTTTGCGGCATCGTAAGCAGCTTTGAAATAATCTGTTGCGCGATTTGAAGGAATGCCGCAAATACGCACCGACGTGCCGTTCTGATCCTGAACTTCATTTACGGTATTGTATTTTGCGATACTTCCGGCATATAACATCGCCCTTGATTTGAATGCAGCGGCAACGTATTTGTTTACACGTCCTTTTTGTGGAGAAGTTTCCGGCAGGTTTTGTATCGCATAATCAAGATCAGATGCAATGAAATCCCAGATAGCTTCCTCCGAAGCCCGGAAAAGATGAGTCCCTTCCATGTCGACCGAAGCAGGATAATCTACTATCGCATCGATCAGAGGAACCCCGCCATATCGTTTTGCCAAAGCGAAATACGTATAGGCCCTAGCAAAGCGAGCCTCGGCCAGGTACATATTTACATTTGACTCACTCATCGAAGATGAATACTGTGGAACTTTTTCAAGCAGCATATTAATATCGCGGATTTGTGAGTAGCCGTCGTCCCAATAGGAAAACCCTTCGCTGTCGGCAGCTTGTGTGTCGCGGCCAACAGCTTCACCTGTCAAACAGGACATCTGCTTGTATTGAGTTCCACTATAATTGAACCCGGAAGGGTAGTAATATTTGAAATCCTCAATCGGAAGTCGGCTATAGATGCGGGCCATATTACTCATGACACCTTCATTGCTGCTGTAAATGTCATTTTCTCCTAATAAATTTACCGGTGGAATGTCCAAATCGGTACAGGCCGAAATAATGGCACTCAAACCGATGATGGTCAATATTTTTTTTAGTTTCATATTAGTCAGATTTTAAAATTTCACGTTTATACCAATTGAAAATGTTTTGTTGATGGGATAATTGTATCCAAGATCTGTAAGACCTGATCTGCCGGTGTCATTGTTTGTGTAAAATTCAGGATCCATGTATTTTAACTTGGTAAATGTGAGTAAGTTATATGCACTTGCATATATTCTTAGATTTTTCAGATTAATGTAGCTCAATACTTTGCTGGGCACGGTGTACCCAATTTCAAGTGTTTTTAATCTGAGATAGGCGGCATTTTGGATATTGAAGTCTGACAAAGCGTTTGGCGACGAACCAGTGTATCCATATTGGCCTCTTACCCACTCTGTTGCCGGATCATAAGGATCTGCATTCGGATCGGCTGGATGCCAGCGGTCCATAAAATCGCTGATTGCATTGGTGGTGGACCACAGAGGCTGATACAGGAATTCTCTGGCAATGACATACTTTTTGCCCGCACCTTGCCAAAGCATAGTCAAATCGAAACCTTTCCATGCAGTATTAATGGTAAAACCATAATTGATGAGGGGAACTTGTCCATTGGTGGCCAAGGGATGGACGTCAAGGTCATTAATCCAACCGTCACCGTTCCAATCCAGATATTCATAGTCACCAAGGATGGAACCGCGTCCAATATATACCGGATTATAATAAATTTCGTCCCAGCTTGTGATCCGGCCATTCCCTTCATAGCCCCACCAAACGTTGTTGTAACGCTCGTTGAGCCCATTGCGCCAATTCAGATAGGAATTGCCCAACTCAGCCATTTCATAATATTTTGTTTTTGTTTTTGTGTAAGAAACATTGCCTTTAACCTGATATCTGAAATCTCCTATACGATTTACATGACTCAGTTCAATTTCAATGCCGCGGGTTTGGTCGCTATTGAGGTTTTCCTGCGGAAGATTTGCCCCTACGATGCCCGGCAAACTCCCTACACGTGTCGTCAAGAGGCCCGTTCGGTCGCGGTTGAAATATTCTACAGTAGCGCCCAGTAACCCTTTCCATGCAACAGCATCCATCCCGATATTGAGAGTTTTTGCTTCGTACCATGTAATTGCTGTGTTTGCCAGACCTGTGTTGCTTGAAGAAGAAACAAACCCATTCCCAAAAATGTATCCTGCAGGTAATCCTGTCCGGCTTCCGGATGCTGGGTATTGGTAACCACTCACAAATTGGTATGCCAATGCGCCGTCATCCCCGGTTATACCGTAGGATCCTCTGAGCTTTAAATGATCAATGAAATTTAATGATGAATTCTTCCAGAAGTTTTCATCTGAAATTCTCCAACCTGCAGAAATTGATGGGAAGAATCCCCAGCGGCTGTTTTTCGGAAATTTTGATGAACCTTCATAACGGTAGGCAAATTCAACCATGTACCTTTTCTTATAGTCATAGGAAAGACGTCCTACCGATGCTCGGTTTGCATAGTCATAGAGCGAACCGGCTGAAGTACTCTGTCTGATTTCCTGATTTTCAGTTATACCGGCAAATATTTGAGGCAAAGGGAGCACCAGGTAACGGTAACCGTAGAAATTGTCTCCCTGATAATGCGAATTCTCCAGAAGGTTCATAACATACACTGAATGATCTCCGAATTGACGCTCATAGGCAATTTGCAATTGCCACAGGCTGGCATTTTTGCCATAGAAATAGCGGGAGACCCTGCTGTTTCCGCTTGTTTGGTTGTTTGCTTTATATTCTGCACCTGTAGGCAAATAGAGTGTGTAACTCTTGGTATATTCTTTATTGTCATTCAACGTATAGTCATAACTGTACATCGATTTGACAGAAAGGCCTTCTACAAAGGGAATGTTATATGTAAGGGCTGCGTTTGATTGAAACCATTTGCTTTTATAGTTATTTTCGCCCACGAGGTCTTTATCCATCATGGCCACAGGATTTAAAATCACATTCCAATCCATCATGGAATATTTGGCGGATTCTTCGTCATAATAAACTTTGTCCATGGGACGTTGCAGCCACATGGCTCTAACGATATCGTTTGAACTGTAAGGCGAAGATTGCCTTTCGTCAATAAGCCCGGACAAATTCAAATCAAGCTGGATGTTTTCCGTGACTTTTGCAGAGATATTGCTCCTCACATTGTATTTTTCATAATTGATCGCATCGGTCTGAAGAAAACTGCCCTGATATTGATACCCGACACTGGTATAATAGGTAACAGCATCGTTGCCTCCAGTCGCACTCACGGTGTGTTGTGTTTGCGGGGCACTTCCGCGCATAACAGCCTCTTTCCAGTTCGTCGAAAGATTGGTCCCATTGCGGTATGATTCAATTTCCTCGGCTGAGTATTTGGGAACCATGCCACTATTATCAACGTTGTGTTTCTGCGATTCGTTATAAAGGGTCATCCAGTCGGCGGCATCAACCAAATCAGGATAATTGGAGGGCTTTTGCCAGGTCATGTTCCCCGAATAGCTGATATTGGCCAACCCCGTCTTCGTCCCCTTTTTTGTAGTGATGATGATAACACCATTTGCTGCACGCGAACCATAAACGGCACCTGATGCATCTTTGATTACAGAAATACTTTCAATGTCTTCCGGGTCCAGTCGCGCCATATTATTTCTGGGCACGCCATCAATAACAACCAGCGGTGCGCCAAAACCACGAATATCTATTGAACTGTTAAACTGCCCGGGTTCACTGGAATTCTGCAGAACACGAAGCCCCGAAATTTTACCGGACAACATGTTTTGAAGGTTCTCATTCTTGGTGGTGATGATTTCATTGTTTTTAATTGAAGAAACTGCCCCTGTCAAAGTGGCTCTTTCCTGAACACCATAACCTACTACAACGACTTCATCAATACCTTCAGCAGCAGCATTCATAACCACATTAAGAAATGTCTGTTCTCCAACATCCACTGTAACCTTCTCATATCCTATATACTGAACTACGAGTTTGGCATTGGGTTTTACAAATATTGTAAAACTTCCTGAGTGATCGGTTACCACTCCGTTTGTTGTACCTTCCTCCAAAATTGCAGCACCGACTAAAGTCTCGCCCGAAGTATCTTTTACGACACCGGTTATTTTTCGAGGAGACTCTGCCGGGCGGGCTGTTTGGCTTGCTGCAATTATGCTCGAACAACCTATTATCATAAGAATGAGCATAGCATTGCGCAATGTTGAGAAATTGATTTTCATGTTCATACTACATAATTTTAAATAGTTAGTTAGAAACTTTGTTATTCTTTAATCGATATTTGGCATTTTATATTTTCAGGAAAGGTTTGCTCCTGATGACATTAAATCCGTCGGCCACAACCCTTCTTTGTTCAACTTCTTGGTTTTTCCTTAACACAGGTAATTTTTGTGTCGCTTTATTTCAGACTTGTCAAACAATAGATTCACAGCGGTTTTACTGAAATGCAATGGAGCAGGTTTTTGTGAGTGTGTTCTTTTTCATAAGGGTTAAGTTTTTTGGTTATTCGATAATCTTGAGCTACTAGTTAAGTTCGGGTTCGATTAAAACGATATTAGTATCAGGTAACCTGTTTGGGTGTGAGGTGGATATCCACCTGAGGGAGCTGAAAATTGATCCTGGCGGCAGGTGTTTGATCGGCCGTCGGGTCCTTTTAATATGAGTGGTCCGGCTGTTCATATGTAGGCCTTTATTTTATATGTTCATACATATTTTCTTTGCAAATATAGAAATATTTTTATTGCTTTTACAATTCCCTCATTTTTTTTACACTTGATTTCTACTCGTATCCGGCAATGCTTTCTTCGGCAGGGATCATTTTCTCCAGACCCATTTTCTCATTCGATTCAAACTATTGGTAGAGTTTAAATTACATTTTTATATGGATTAGATACAGTTTGCTTTCTCTGTGAACCATTCTTTTCAGTTTGTCACATTTTTTTATGAATCTGCTCTTTATTTATTTAAAATATTCCCGATTTTATGCAGGAACAGAAAAAGTTTTAAAAAAAGAAATAACGATTTGCTCATTGAATAAATATTAGTAGGTTTGCACAAATAATTCAAATGTTGATACAAATAATGTTGCTACGGAGATTTAAAATTTTCTTTCAGAGTTTTGGGCTAAACACTTATTTTGAAACCTTAAGTTGATAAAAAAGCAAGGGGGCCCATGATTGTAAAATGAATTCAAAAGACACGTAGATGATTATTTGTAAAAAATTCAAACTAAACCGATATGCGAAAATGGATCATTGTTATTGCCGTAGCTTTATTTTTCCTGAATTTTAAAGGCGCTCACGCCTCCCTTATCTGGAAGATCGGGACAAATGATAATTCTTCTTCCGACTTGGCCTTAGGCCCATCGGATTATAAAAAATTTCTGAGTAAAGATTTTGGCTATGAGGACCGCTATTATTTAGTAGGCACGTCAACCGGGAAAGCCGACTTCCCGTATGTATTGCCTGGTCCGGCAGACACTTGGGGCGGAACCTGGGGAACTTCGGGTTGGCGTACACATGAAGTAAATATTTTATTTGGCGTGAAAGACATGCCGGCCATTGGTAAGTGGAAATTGTATGTTGATTTGGTGGATTCGCAAGCCGACAAATCACTCGTAAAAGTTTCTGTGAATAATCAGTCCGCTAAGTTCCTGTTAAAAGGAAAATCGAATGAGTCTATTGATGGTAAAGTTGAGGCTGGTTCCGAAAAAGTTCTGGAAATTCCGGTTGAAGCCGGTGTGATAAAGAAAGGTGGCAACTGCGTAACCATCACCATTTTAGAGGGCTCGTGGATTGTGTTTGACGCAGTCTGGATGGAAGGCCCGGCTGGCGTGGTTTTAACCAATAACAAAGAAGTTTTTATTCGGAATGTTGAAGCTGCCAACTACGAAATTGCACAAAAGAAAAAACATTATCAGCCGCTTTTAATTGATGTGGAGCACCTTTTTGGTTCTCCTGCTTTGGAGGTGCTTTTGGATAATCGTTCTATTTATACCGCAAAACTGGATACCGGGCGCTATCAATTGGAAGTGCCGATGCCGGCGGTTTCAAAAGAGAAAACAAGTAATTATCAAATACTGGTGGATGGCAAAGAAGTTCAGTCGGGCAAGGTGAAGCGTGCCTCGCAGAACTTACAGACATTGGCCGATTATGTAGATACCCGAATTGGTACGGCACACTCCCGCTGGATGATCGCTCCCGGCCCGTGGATGCCGTTTAGCATGGTGAAAATAAGTCCGGACAATCAGAACATGGGCTGGCAGGCCGGTTATCAGCCGACCTTTGAAACGGTAGGTTGTTTTAGTCACATTCACGAATGGACAATGGCTGGGTTAGGGTTGATGCCGACAAACGGTAAGTTGCAAACTAAAGTAGGCGACCAGTTTAAACCGGATTCGGGTTATCGTTCCCGTATTGATAAATCGACGGAAGAATCTCCGCTCGGGCATTACAAAGTATTTCTTTCGGATACCAAAATATGGGCAGAAGTAACTGCTACCACACGTTGTAGTTTTCAGCGTTACACCTTTCCTGAAAATGAGGATGGCCGCGTTATGATTGATATGCACGTTCAGGCGGAGTATGATTATTTGTTGAAAGACGTGGAAATTCGTCAGGTGAGTCCATATCGTATCGAGGGAAAAAGTCATCAGATTTCACCACGTCCGACGGTCTGGAGTAACGATGCCGATCAGGAATACGTCGTAAATTTTGTAATCGAGTTTGATCAGCCGATTAAGAAAATCGGAGGTTGGGAGAACGATGAGGTTTTAAGCTCAAAAGCGATTTCCGGAAAGGATTTGAAAAACGCCGGAATGTTTGCGGAGTTCGACACAAAGAAATCAAATGTTGTGCAGGCTCGCGCAGGCATTTCGCTGGTAAGCATTGAAAATGCAGCTGAAAACCTGGAAACCGAGATTACAAAACCATTTGGCTGGAGCTACGATGCCGTGGTGAAAAACCAAAAAGATGTTTGGAACAGCTACTTGTCAAGAATTCATATTGACACCGATAACCGACTGGAAAAAATTCGCTTCTATAGTAATTTCTTCCGTTCAATGTGCCGGAATACCTGGAGCGATGTAAATGGCGAATGGATTGCCCCTGATGAAACCAGGCATAAGTTGGCCGGACCGGATCAGTTGGCTTTGGGCTGCGATGCTTTCTGGAACACCTTCTGGAACCTGAACCAGTTTTGGAACCTGGTAACGCCCGAATGGTCGTCGAAATGGGTCAATTCACAGCTGGCCATGTATGACGTGAACGGTTGGCTGGCAAAAGGCCCCGCAGGCATGGAGTACATCCCGGTGATGGTGGCCGAACACGAAATTCCGCAAATGGTGTCGGCGTATCAAATGGGTATTCGCGACTTTGATACTGAAAAAGCTTTCAAAGCGATGAAGAAAATGCAAACTACGCCAGCAACACACGTTGCCGGAGGTTTTGCCGGAAACCGCGATTTGATTTCGTACATGAAGTATCATTACGTTCCTTCAGATAAAGGGCGCTTCTCAAATACCCTAGAATATTCGTATGACGACTGGACTTTGGGCCAGTTTGCCAAATCATTGGGGAAAGAAGAAGATTACAAAACATTTAGCGACCGCGGAAGCTGGTGGAAAAATGCTTTCAACAAAGAAACCGGTTATGCACAAATGCGGGATAGCAATGGTAAATTTGAAGATCCGTTCGATCCATTCCAAACCGGTCGCAATCATCACTATGTAGAAGGAAATGCCTGGCAATTGAGCTATTTTGTGCCGCAGGATGTGCCGGAGATGGCTGACTATATTGGCAAACAAAAATTTATCGAGCGTCTGAGTTGGGGATTTGAAGTGAGCGAGCCCTGGCGTTATAATGCGCCAAATGATCAGTATTGGGATTATCCGGTTGTGCAGGGAAATCAGCAGTCGATGCATTTTGCATTCCTTTTTAACTGGGTAGGAAAGCCTTGGCTGACGCAACGCTGGAGTCGTTCGATTATTGAAAAATATTACGGGACCGGAACAGCCAATGCCTATCTGGGTGACGAAGATCAGGGGCAAATGAGTGCCTGGTTAATCATGGCTTCCATCGGGTTATTCCAGACGGATGGCGGTTGCCGTGTAAATCCGGTCTACGAAATTGCAAGTCCGCTTTATCAGAAAATTGTCATCGATTTAGGGAAACGTTACGACCGTGGAAGCAAGTTCGAGATCATCGCAAAAAACGCTTCCCGGAAAAATAAATATGTACAAAGCGCCCGCTTAAACGGCAAACCGTTAAACAGCTTCCTTTTCCCAGCTTCTGAATTGCTGAAAGGCGGAAAGCTGGAACTGGTTATGGGAGATCAACCCAACGAAAACTGGGGCATTGAGCCGCTTAATATGAATGACGCACGATAGTTGTAGATGAAAAATTTTGGAATCATATTGTGCACGCTTTTCCCGGTTATTTTCTGTTCGGGAAGCGCCATAGAATATCAAATCTGGAGAAAGGTACCGTCGGCCAAGATTAAAGCTACGGCAAGCAGCGAGTTCCCGACTTCGAAAACCGTATTTGCGGTGGATGGTAGCGGTTTGAAAAATCATTTGCACCAATCGAATAATTTGGGGTACATGATGTGGATGTCGCAGATTTCGGAGAAGCCGGTACAGGCCAGACCTGCCACAAAAGAAGGCGTGGTTTGGTTGCTTACCGAGTTTGATCAGGTTCGGAAAATAGATCACCTTTCCATCTGGAATTACGATCAGGACAACCACACCAATCGCGGATTAAAGAAAGTATTTCTGCAATATTCAAGCGATGGTGAAAACTGGAATACGCTGAAAGATGGTGAGAATGATTTTTTTATTCTGCCCAAAGCCGGGGGTAAGAAATGGGAACCAGAGAGTTTTGGTCTGGATTTAAACGGATTGTCTTTTAAATATTTTTGCATTACTGCTGATCTTAAAGCGGGAAATCATTATCACGATCATTCGCAGGAAACGCTTGAATTGGCAAAAGAAAACCAACAAAATATCAATTATTACGGACTGAGTGAAGTTGCTTTTTTTGAACTCGAAAAAGTGAAAGAAAGTCAGTTGCCACAAATCGATTCGTTGGCATTTGAAGCCTTTCCGGCTTACCGTAAAACGCCAAACGGACCGGCGTGCGAATATCAGGTTCAGTTTAATCATCCACTTTATACGGGTGGAAGTTTAGAGCTTTCCTGCAACGGAAAAAATTTTTCACAGCAGATCCCGGCTTCAGAAAGTGGCATCTTCAAATTTACCGGCTTGTTTCCTGCTGGTTATATGGATAAGCAAGTTCCGGCAACCCTTCATTTTACAAGTAAACAGGGCGAAATTTCAGAGACCGGGTTGGTCGGGCCTGCCCGGAAATGGAATTTGTACTTTCTGGCACATTCGCATTTAGATATTGGTTATACGCATGTTCACGGTGAAGTTTTGGCTTTGCAAATACGAAACCTGAAACGGGCGATTGATTTGATTGAGGCTTCGAAAGATTTCCCAGCCGGATCAAAATTTAAATGGAATGTGGAGACTTTGTGGCCGGTAACCGAATGGATAAAACAGGGCAATGATCCGGAATACTACGAGAAATTCAAAAAATACGTTCGCAGTGGCGAGATTGGAGTGAACGGGACGATCGGTAGCATTTTGACCGGGATTTGCAAGCAGGAAGAGCTGATGCACCTGTGTGATGATGCTCGTGCGATTGAAAAAGAAACCGGCGTGAATATTCAAACTGCGATGATGTCGGATGTTCCCGGACTTGCCTGGGGTACGGTGACCGGCCTTGCACAAAACGGAATCAAATACCTGTCGATGGCACCTAACTATGTTCCTTTTCTGGTAACCGGTGGAAGCCGCGTTGGCTATGTTCACCGCGAATGGGGCGACTATCCGTTTTATTGGGAGTCGCAGTCGGGAGACGATAAAGTTTTGTATTGGGCTTCTGGCAAAGGCTATTCGTTTTTCCACGACTGGCTGACCGGAAAGCTTTCGGCTTCCGGTTTGGAGCCGATTTGGCAGTACCTCGATGAACTTCAGGATAAAAGATTTCCATACGATATCAGCTACTTACGCTACACGGTGAATGGCGACAACGGTCCGCCGGACGCACAGATGGCAGAAGTGATTCGTGCGTGGAACGAAACGTATGAATATCCAAAGTTTATAATTGGAACATCGAATGAGCTCTTCACCGAGGTTGAGCAAAAGTATGGCGAAAGTCTTCCTTCGTATAAAGGCGATTTCACACCTTACTGGGAAGAAGGCGCTGCTTCAACAGCTGCAGAACTTGCGATGAATCGTGAAAATGGAGATCGTTTGAGCCAGTTGGAAATTCTTTGGTCGATGTTAAAACCGGGAAGCTTTCCTTTTGAAACCTTCAAGGAAGCCTGGCGAAATGTTGTTCTTTTCTCGGAGCACACCTGGGGAGCGTCGGCGAGCTATTCCGACTATCAATCGGAAAATACCTTACAGCTCTGGAACGAGAAAAAGGAATTTGCGCTAAAAGCGGATTCATTGATAAAGCAACTTGCCAATTTCGAAACGGCAACGTTTTCGAAAGATAATTCCTTTGTTCAGGTTTACAATACTTGTGCATGGCCACGAACCGATGTGGTAAAAATAAAAGCCGGAGATAAGCTGGAAGACTACCTGCTGAAGGATGATAGTGGCGAGACGGCGGAATTGCAGCGAATAGCAGAAAGAGAGTGGATTTTTATCGCCAAAGAGGTTCCGGCTTTATCTTCGAAAACTTATCATTTGGTGCGGAAAAAGGGTAAACACGCGCTTTCTAAAACTGAATTTGTTAGCGACGAGACAAGCATTTCAAATGGCCTTGTTTCCATTTCTATCAATCCGAAAAGCGGTGCAATACAATCTTTCAAAACAGCGAATGAAGATCATAATTATGCGACCGATAAGGGTTTGAACGAATACATTTATTCGGGAACCGAAATGGCAAATGCCACAGGTGTCGACAAACTCGATTCACTCACAATCTCGGCAGGGCCAGTTGCAATAATTGCACGCGCTTACAGTAAGGCTCCCGGATCTCAGTCGCTTGTTCGGGAATACACGATTTACAAAGGCTTGGAGCGGGTGGACATTCAAAATGAACTGGATAAAAAGGAAGTTTACGACGCTGAAAATGTGCGTTTTGGCTTTTCGTTCAATATTCCGGACTCAGAAACCGCCATCGATCTGGCTTTTTCAAAAATGAGGCCCGAGCGGGAGCAGTTGGATGGCTCGAATAAAAATTTCTTTTGCATGAATAACGGCGTGTCCATTGAAGGGCAAAAGCATGCTATTTTGCTTGCTAACAGCGATGCTCCCATTCTGGAAATTGGCGAACCAACTGGCGAAGATTGGCGGAGAGACCGCAAAGAGTTTTTAGCCTGGAAAATGACGACTGAGTCATCGCCAAAGCTTTATTCATGGGTAATGAATAACTCGTGGCATACCAATTACAAAGCGACACAACCGGGTGAAGTGACTTTCCATTACACGCTGACGCCGCTAAAACCATACGGCGATTTGGCAAAGAAAAAGGCTTTTGAGGTTTCGCAGCCATTGATCGCGTGTTTCTCAGGAAATGCATTGCCCGTGCAAGCGCCGTTTAAAATTACTGGCAGCGACCGCGTTGCTGTTTCTGTAATGCGTCCGGTAAAAGACGGAGCTTCTACTTTTGTACGACTAGTTAATTTGTCGGAAAAGCCTGTTGAAATTGGCATTACCGGACAAAATGCAGCCTCTGAAATTAGCGCAGTTGAATGTGACAATCATGAAAAAACAATCCAGCATGTCGATCCACAAACGATCTGGATGAAACCATATGCAACCATCAATCTGAAATTAACCAACTAAGGAGTGAACATGAATAAAAAAAATAGAATTACTTATACGATTGGGTTAGTCTTTTCATTGTCAGTTCCTGGATTTCTGCAGGCGCAAAAGCCAATCGATTATGTAGATCCGAACATTGGAACTGCCCACTGTCGCTGGTTTTTTTACACGCCGGCAGCGGTGCCTTTTGGAATGGCCAAATTGGCTCCCTCAACCGATGCGCATTTAGGCAACTCCGGTGGGTGGCAGGCTGTGGGTTATGATTTCAGACATAGTTCGATTGAAGGTTTTGCCAATTTTCACGAATTTCAGGTTGGAGGTGTGGTACTTGCGCCCACTGTTGGCAAGTTGCAAACGGTTCCTGGCGAGCTGGATGATGTGGATGGCGGCTATCGGTCCTCGTTCGATAAAAAAGATGAACACGCCATGCCCGGCTACTACTCGGTTCTTTTAAAAGATTACAATATAAAGGCGGAGCTGACTGCTACCAAACGCGTGGGCTTTCATCGATTTACTTTCCCAAAAACGCAACAGGCAAATATTCTTTTTGATATTGGCAATCAGCAGGGCGAAAGCGGAAAGGTAAAAAATGCACAAGTGACTTACACCGAAGACGGACGGATTGAAGGTTATGTAATTACCTCGCCGGTGTATGTAAACATCTACCAAAAAGGAGCGGATGTGCGGATGTATTTTTCGGCTCGGTTAAACAAGAAACCATCATCGTTCGGAAGTTTTGTGCAGAATGAGCATTTTGAAGGAAAGCGCGAACAGGAAGGAGTTGGAGCTGGCTTGTACTTCACTTTTAATACCGAAGAAAACGAAGCCGTGGAAGTGAAGATCGGACTTTCGTACACTTCGGTTGCAAATGCCCGCCTGAATCTCGAAAGCGAAGCAAAGCATCTGAACTTCGATAAAGCTAAAAAGGCGGGTCTAAAAATCTGGAGCGAATATTTGGGGCGCATTATGGTGGAAGGAAAAAATGAAACCGATAAAGTGAAATTTTACACGGGCTTATTTCATGCTTTGCTTGGGCGCGGTTTGGCAAGCGATGTTAATGGGGCCTATCCAAAAAATAATGGCGAAGTAGGACAAATTGAACTGGGTAAAAACGGTAAGCCAATTCATAACCACTACAATACCGACGCAATTTGGGGAGGCTTTTGGAACCTCACTCAGTTGTGGGCGATCGCTTATCCCGGGTATTATTCCGATTGGATTCAGAGTCAGTTGCTGGTGTACAAAGACGCCGGTTGGTTGGGCGACGGAATTGCGTGCAGCAAATATGTTTCAGGTGTCGGAACTAACTTTACCGGTTTGGCGATTGCTTCGGCATACAATTGCGGAATTCGCGATTTTGATGTGGATTTGGCTTACGAAGCGGCTTTGAAAAACGAGATTGAGTGGAAAGACCGTATTGAAGGTGCCGGAAAAATGGATGTCCGCCAGTTTGTGCAGCGGGGTTATTGCCCTTACGAAGAACGTTTTAATATGAAAACGGTGGACGAAGGCTCTGGTTTTGGCGCTTCTCACACGCTCGAATATTCATTCAGCAGTTACGCGGTGGCGCAGTTTGCAAAGCAGCTCGGAAAAATGGACGATTACAAGCTGTTATCGAAATTGTCAAACGGTTGGAAATTATTGTTTGATGAGGAAACAAAATTGATTCGGCCAAAAGATACTCGTGGTATCTTTTTAAAAGATTTTGACCCACTGGCACCCTGGAAAGGTTTTCAGGAAGGAAACGCCGTGCAATACACCTTTTATGTGCCGCACCATGTGGAAAAGTTGGTTGAAATATTGGGACAGGAAACATTCAACAACCGCCTCGACAGCATTTTCATCGAATCGCAGAAAAATATTTTTGGAGGCGGAACGCATGTTGATGCCTTTGCCGGACTAAAAGCGTTATACAATCACGGGAATCAGCCAAATCTTCACATTTCGTGGTTGTTCAACTTTTCGGGAAGACCTGATTTGTCGCAAAAATGGGTGCGTGCCATTTGCAACGAGTTTTACGGAACCGAAGGCATCCACGGCTATGGCTATGGACAGGACGAAGATCAGGGACAGTTGGGTGCCTGGTACGTGATGTCGTCAATTGGTTTGTTCGATGTGAAAGGGCTGACAGAGATCAATCCGAAATTCCAGGTTGGAAGCCCGCTGTTCGATAAAGTTACCATCAAACTGAACAGCGATTATTACAAAGGCAAAACATTTATCATCAAAACCGAGAATAATTCGTCTTCCAACCATTACATCCAATCGTTTGGGTTGAATAGAAAAGAGCTGAAATCTGTTTTTGTTCCTTTCCGCGAAGTGGTGAACGGCGGCGAATTAATCATCAAATTGGGCAGTGAGTCAAATCTTAATTTGAAATAAGAGGCATGAAATATCTGAACTATTTTGCAGGCTTGGCAATTCCTGTCTTACTGACAGCCGGAACAATTGCTGCACCGAAGGATACAGCTAAAAAGCAACCCAATATTGTTTGTATTTTTACCGACGACCATGCTTTTCAGGCCATCAGCGCATACGGACACCCGATCGCAAAACTGGCCCCGACCCCGAATATCGACCGGTTGGCATCGCGCGGAGTGTTGTTTACTCATGCGTTTGTCGAAAATTCAATTTGCACGCCAAGCCGCGCCACTTTGCTGACCGGCCTGTACAGCCATCAGCATGGGCAAACCCTGTTGGGCAACCGGATAAACTACGAAAAAATATGGTTTGTTGAGTTGCTGCAAAAAGCCGGGTACAAAACATCGGTTTTTGGCAAGTGGCATTTGAATGTTGACCCGAAAGGTTTCGATTATTATGATTTGCTTTTCGACCAGGGCGAATACTACAACCCGGGGTTCAGGACTCCCGAAACAAACGGGAAATACATTCCTGAAGAAGGATATGCCACCACCTTGATTACCGATCATGCCATCAATTGGCTTAAGAAAAATGCAAACAGCGAACAGCCATTTTGCATCTTGGTAAACCACAAAGCGCCACACCGTAACTGGATGCCCGATTTGCACAATATTGACCTGTTCAGTGATGTGTCATTCCCCGAACCCCCGACGCTTTTCGACGAATACAGCACGCGGGGCAGCCAGATGCAAACGCAGGAGCTGACGGTTGCCAACCATCTGGGCTACGCATTTGACCTGAAAGTAGAGGAGTTAAAAGACGAACCGACCCTCCAATATATCAAAGATAGCTGGCCAATGGCCATGAATACTCTGACAAAAGAACAGCGTGCAGCCTGGGACAGAGCCTATGCCTCCCAAAACAAACAATTTCTGGCAAACCGCCCCGAAGGGGAAGACTTAATCAGGTGGAAATACCAGCGTTACATCCATGATTATTGTCGCACCATCCGTTCAGTTGATGACGAAGTTGGCCGTTTGATAGCTTATCTGGAGCAAAAAGGTGAGCTGGAAAATACAATCATCGTTTATACGTCGGACCAAGGATTTTTACTTGGCGAACACGGCCTGTATGATAAACGCTTCATGTACGAAGAGTCGTTCCGCACCCCGCTGATCATTTCTTACCCTCCGCTTATCAAAGCAGGCACAGTTTGCAGCGAACTGGTGCAAAATATCGACTATGCACCCACTTTTCTGGAGGTAGCCGGACTAACTGTTCCTGGTGAAATGGCCGGAAAATCGCTGGTTCCGCTCTTCAAAAACGGCAAAGCAAAAAACTGGAGGCAGGAGCTGTACTACCAGTTTTACGACTATCCTGCCGTTGGAATGGTACGCAGGCATTATGGCATACGCACCGACCGGTACAAACTGATCCACTGGTACGGGGAAGGTTACGGGAGCGATCCCCATATCGATTCTTGGGAATTATACGACTTGAAAAAAGACCCGACTGAAGTGAAAAACGTGTACAATTCGGAAAAGTACCGGAAAGTACAGCAATCTATGAATAAAAAACTTAGTACGTTACGAATGGAAGTTGGGGCCAAAGAAGGGAAATAGCTAAAAGAATTTACAGAAAAGATAAAATAGCATGAAAGAGAGAAGAAGTACAAGCCAGTTTTTAATGCCTTTTCAAAAAGGCGAAGAAGTCGCATCAGGATATGATATTTATCCGTCATTAAAACTGGAAGAAGGGAAGATTTCACATGATTTAAAATCGCTTGCCGGGGCAATTGCGTCGGAGAAGGTAGTGATTGTCGATGGCTACATCGGCGTTTTTTACGAAGATTTTCGCGAGCGGCTCAATGCCGGGTTAAAGGCTTTGGGTAAAAATGTACACTGGGTAAACTGCGAAGAAGCATTCAAGCCCGAAACCGAAATTGATAAACTGATTGCCCCGTTCATGGGAGCCGATGATTCGATTTTCGGTACCCGCGCAACCATCGGCCTGAACGATTTTTTTGACGAGGAAAAGCTGCACAACCTCCGGCAAAACCCGACTGCCGACATCAATATTGTTTATGGCCCGGGAGCACAATTATCCGGCTGGAACGGTTTGTTGGTTTACATCGACCTTCCCAAAAACGAACTCCAATTCAGGGCACGGGCAAAAAGTATCCAAAACCTTGCGGCCAGCCGGGCATTCGATATGAAAACCATGTATAAGCGGTATTATTTTGTCGATTGGGTGGTATTGAACAAACATAAAAAAGACATTCTGAAAGATATCGGTGTTGTTGTTGACGGGCAACAGACGGAAGTTTTTCCCTGGATGAGCGGCGACCAGTTGCGCAAGGGGCTGAAAACGATGGCGAATAATTTTTTCCGCGCCCGCCCGTGGTTCGAACCCGGTGTGTGGGGCGGAACCTGGATGAAAAACCACATAGAAGGATTGAATAAAGAAGCCCAGAACTACGCCTGGTCATTCGAACTGATTACGCCCGAAAACGGGATTGTGTTTGAAAGTTCGCATAACCTGCTCGAAGTTTCATTCGACTTCCTGATGTTTGGCGAAGGCGATGCTGTTTTGGGGACCGACCGTGAAAAATTCGGCGACGAATTTCCCATCCGCTTCGATTTTCTGGACACCTTCGACGGCGGTAACCTTTCGGTGCAGTGCCATCCGCGCCCCGAATACTGCCGCGAACAGTTCGGCG
>OBJA01000433.1_pt1 | contig 37154 bp, 31 predicted proteins | sample 1519751 | NCBI WGS metagenome assembly OBJA01 (sample SAMEA3881238, study PRJEB22517) | soil metagenome | biome: lake sediment; feature: soda lake sediment; material: sediment, water from around vicinity | place: India | collected 2013-12-23 | depth 3 m
CAGTTGCAGCAACAACAAGGATTGCACCATCCATTTGTGCAGCACCAGTAATCATATTTTTAACATAGTCAGCATGTCCTGGGCAGTCAACGTGTGCATAGTGACGAGATTCTGTTTCATACTCTACGTGAGCGGTATTAATAGTTATACCACGAGCTTTTTCTTCTGGAGCACTATCGATTGCAGCATACTCCAATACTTTTGATAAACCTTTTTTTGCTAGAACTTTTGTAATAGCAGATGTTAAGGTTGTTTTTCCATGGTCAACGTGACCAATGGTTCCAATATTAACGTGCGTTTTAGTACGTTCAAATTTAGCTTTTGCCATTTTAAAATTTCCTCCTATATTTTTTCTATATATATTTTATAATAATAATTTTTTTTTTGCAAGCATAAAATTCTTATTTTTAAGAATTGCGCTTTTTAATTACAGCTTCTTGAACTGATTTAGGACATTCCTCATATCGAGCAAATTGCATTGTATAGTTGCCTCGGCCTTGAGTATTACTTCTTAAAGCAGTCGCATAACCAAACATTTGTGATAATGGTACAGCCGCTTTAATACTATGCAAATTATTATGAGAATCTTGACCTTCAATTCGGCCCCGACGACTAGTTAAGTCGCCAATTACATTTCCTAAATAATCATCAGGTGCAATTACTTCAACTGACATTATCGGTTCAAGAAGAATTGGTTGACATTTGTCTTTAGATTCTTTAAAGGCATAACTGGCAGCAATTTCAAAGGCAATTTGGCTAGAATCCACTTCATGATATGAGCCATCAAATATTGTAGCTTTAACATCAATTGTTTGGTAGCCTGCTAGATTACCATTTAAAAGGGCATTTTCTAAACCTTTTTTAGTTGCTTGAATGTATTCTTTTGGAACAACTCCGCCAACCACTGCATCAACAAATTCAAATCCTTTTCCTGGATTAGGTTCAAACCTGATTTTTACATCACCATATTGTCCACGACCACCGCTTTGACGAACGAATTTGCCTTGAACTTCACCCATTGTTTTAATCGTTTCACGATATGAAACTTGTGGTTCACCAACGTTTGCTTCAACTCTAAATTCGCGTTTCATGCGGTCAACAATAATCTCTAAGTGTAATTCACCCATTCCTGAGATAATTGTTTGGCCTGTTTCTTTATTGGTATATGTTTTAAAAGTTGGGTCTTCTTCTGCTAATTTCGAAAGAGCGATCCCCATTTTGTCTTGATCACCTTTTGTTTTAGGTTCGATCGCAACACTAATAACCGGTTCTGGGAAGATCATTGACTCGAGGATTATTAACCGCGTATCATCTACTAGAGTATCACCAGTTGTTGTTTCTTTCAAACCAACTGCAGCAGCGATATCTCCCGCATAAACTTCTTTAACTTCCGTGCGATCATTAGCATGCATTCTTAAAATTCGACCAATTCGCTCTTTTTTATTTTTTGTTGAGTTAGTAATATATGATCCTGATTTTAAAACTCCAGAATAAACTCTAAAAAATGTGAGTTTACCTACGAATGGATCAGTCATAACTTTAAATGCTAAAGCAGCGAAAGGTGCATTGTCTGTAGAATTAACAATAACTTCTTGATTTTTTAAATCAATTCCTTTGATGTTAGGAACATCAGTTGGAGCTGGCAAGTAATCAATAACGGCATCGAGAACAAGTTTAATCCCTTTATTTTTAAATGCAGAACCGCACATAACAGGGAAAAACTTAACGCTCAAAGTAGCTTTTCGAATTGCTAATTTTAAAAGTTCAGTAGGAATTTCTTCTCCTTCTAAATAAAGCATCATCAATTCATCATCAAAATCAGATACAGCAGCAATCAACTCTTCACGACGCAATAACATTAAGTCAACCAAATCGGCTGGAACTTCAATTTCAGTGACGGTTTCATGTTGATCACCAGAATAATGATATGCTTTTTGATTTACAATATCAACTACTCCTTCAAACATTGATTCTGAACCAATCGGGATTTGAATTGGATGAGCATTGGCCCCTAATCTCTTGTGCATACTTTCGACTGAAAAATCAAAATCGGCACCGGTTTTATCCATTTTATTTACGTATACAATTCTCGGAACATGATAGTCAGTAGCTTGACGCCATACTGTTTCCGTTTGTGGTTCCACTCCAGCTTGAGCATCTAAAACGGCAATTGCTCCATCAAGAACTCTTAGTGAGCGGCTAACTTCAACAGTAAAATCAACATGTCCTGGTGTATCAATAATATTGATTAAATGATTATTCCAAAATGCTGTTGTGGCTGCAGAAGTTATTGTTATACCGCGTTCTTGTTCTTGTTCCATCCAATCCATGGTTGAGGCACCCTCATGAGTTTCACCCATCTTATGGATTCTACCGGTATGAAATAAGATGCGTTCTGTAACGGTTGTTTTTCCTGCATCAATATGTGCCATTATTCCGATATTTCTGGTTTTTTCAAGTGATATTTCACGTGGCATAACTTAAACTCCTTTTACCATTGATAATGTGCAAATGCTTTATTTGATTCAGCCATACGATGAGTATCATCACGTTTTTTAACTGAGTTACCAACACCATTAGCGGCATCCATTATTTCATTTGCTAATCTTTCTTCCATTGTTTTTTCTCTTCTTAATCTTGAATATTGAGTTAACCATCTCAATACTAAAGTCATTTTACGGTCAGGTCTCACCTCAACTGGAACTTGATAGTTTGCTCCTCCAATACGACGAGCACGTACTTCTAATTGCGGTGTTATATTACTAAGCGCATCATTAAATACATCTAAAGCTGGACGACCAGTTTGTTTTTCAATACGGTCAAATGCTCCATATAATATTTGTTGAGCGACTCCTCTTTTACCATCTAACATGATATTATTGATCAATCTTGTAACGATTGGTGAACTATAAATCGGATCTGGTAAAACTTTTCTCTTTGGTATATGTCCTTTACGTGGCACGTTTAAATCCTCCTTTCAAATTTTAAGTATTATTTAGGTCTTTTTGCACCATATTTGCTTCGACCTTGTTTACGTTTTTCAACACCAGTGGCATCTTGTGTACCACGAATGATATGATAACGAACTCCTGGCAAGTCTTTAACACGTCCACCACGTATTAAAACAACACTATGTTCTTGTAAGCGGTGGCCAATTCCTGGAATATATGCTGTTACTTCAATACCATTTGATAAACGAACACGAGCATATTTTCTGATTGCAGAGTTAGGTTTTTTTGGAGTCATTGTTGTAACTCTTGTGCAAACTCCACGTTTTTGCGGTGATTGAACATCAGTATAAGCTTTCTTTAAAGTATTATAACCAATACCTAAATGAGGAGACTTAGTCTTTTTCACCTTATTTTCACGTGATTTTCTAACTAATTGATTAATCGTTGGCATTCCATATTCTCCTTTCTTTAAAACTGCCACACATCCGGGCGTTTCAATATTGCCTAAAATTTAGTTTTGGAATGTCCAAAACTAAATTTATTTGTACCTTGGATATTATACTCTTTTTTTATATAAATGTCAAGGATATTTTTATCTATTTTTTTACACTTTATACTTAAAAAATTTTGTGAAGAAGAGAAAATTAATTCTCTTCTTCAGCATAATCTTCTTCTTCGATCATTTCGATAAAGTCAGCATCAACAAGTCCAGTTCCAGCAGGAATTAGACCACCGATAATAACATTTTCTTTCAAGCCTTCTAAAGTGTCTTTCTTACCGCGAATTGCAGCTTCAGTCAAGACTCTAGTAGTTTCTTGGAAGCTTGCTGCTGATAAGAATGAATCAGATTTTAATGAAGCTCTAGTTATTCCTAAGAGAATAGATTTTACAATCGGAATATCTTTTCCATTTAGAACACAACTTGCAACATGCTCATAGAGTTCATTTTTTGATATGGAACTACCAGGAAGCAAATCTGTACCACCCTCATTAATAACAGCTACCTTTTGCAGCATTTGTTTAATGATGATTTCAATATGCTTATCGGCAATTTCAACCCCTTGTGAACGGTAAACCTTTTGTACTTCTTTAAGGATATAATTTTCAACCGCTTCAACGGTACTTACCCGAAGCAATTCTTTTGGATGAATTAGACCCTCTGTAATTCTATCTCCAGCTTTAACCCGATCTTTTTCATGAACAATCGGAACTTTTCCGCTATCTGTTAAATATGTTTTTTCTTCATTAATATCTTTGTTAGCAATTTTTACTTCAAAACGGTTATCTTTTTCATGTTTAATCGAGGTTACTACACCATCAATTTCGGAGATAATTGCTTTCCCTTTTGGTTCACGGGCTTCAAACAACTCTTGAATCCGCGGTAAACCTTGAGTAATATCTTCACTTGCGACCCCACCTGAGTGGAAGGTTCTCATCGTTAATTGGGTACCAGGTTCACCAATTGATTGGGCCGCGATAATTCCAACAACTTCACCTTTTTCAACAATCTCACCGGTTGATAAGTCACCACCATAACATTTAACACAAACACCATTGTGTGAGTCACATGTTAGAAGCGTTCTAATGAAAACTTCTTTGATTCCAGCACTGATAATTTGATTAGCTTTTTCATCACTAATATAATCATTTTTATTAACAATTATTTCTTTGGTTTCAGGATTTATAATTGGCTTAATGGCAAATCGGCCACGAATTCGGTCAATTAATGGAACGATAGCCGAACCATCCGAATCAGTAAGTTCAAAGACACGCATACCCTTATCGGTACCGCAATCTTCTTCGCGAACGATTACATCTTGGCTGACATCAACTAAACGTCTTGTTAAGTATCCTGATTCCGCTGTTTTTAACGCTGTATCCGTTGAACCCTTTCTTGCACCATGGGTTGAGATAAAGAATTCAGACATTGTTAGGCCCTCTCTAAATGAAGAACGGATTGGGATATCCATACTTTCCCCATTAGGTTTCGCCATTAACCCCCGCATTCCTGATAACTGAACGAAGTTGGCAATGTTACCACGCGCCCCACTATCACTCATCATATATATATGATTATTAATGTAGTTTGCTGCAACTTCTTTTTTAATTTCATTTTCAAGGATTTCACGGGCTTCTTTCCAAACATTAATAACATTACTGCGACGTTCCTTGCTTGTCATCAAGCCTCGACGATACATATTATCATACTTATTAACTTTTGTTTCCGCTCGATCAAGAACTTCCCTTTTAACACCGATAACGTTGATATCCGATGCCGCTACGGTAATTCCAGATATTGTTGAATATTTAAATCCTAAATCTTTCATTTTATCGAGCGTCTTCGAAGTTTCTGCAAGTTTAAATTGTTTGAAAACCTCTGAAATTACCACTCCTAAGAATTTTTTCTTAAACGGGTGTGGTGATTTTATTTTTGCTAAGACTTCTCTAACATTTTCACCCTTAGATACAAAGAAGCGATCATGAGTTCCTTTTGTTAAATTATCCAATTCAGCTTCATTTACAAATGGAACATAAGGAGGTTCATTTGGAAAAATTGTATTGAAGATAATTTTCCCATAGGTTGTAATTAAATATTTATCGCGCTGTGCTTCAGTAAAACGATGATTTCCAAGGTTTTTAGCCGGAATTAAAATTCTGGTATGGAATCCAATTTCATCATTTTCATAGGCCATTTCGACTTCATTAACATCTTTGAAAATACGGCCTTCACGTGGATCGCCTGGTTCTTCAATTGTAAGGTAATAGTTACCTAATACCATATCTTGCGAAGGCGTAACGATTGGTTTTCCGTCTTTTGGTGCTAAGATATTTTTAGAAGCAAGCATCAAAAGTCGCGCTTCAGCTTGAGCTTCTTCAGATAGTGGAACATGGACCGCCATTTGGTCACCGTCAAAGTCGGCATTAAATGCCGGCGTAACCAGTGGATGCAAACGGATTGCCTTTCCTTCAACAAGTTTTGGCTCAAAAGCTTGAATTCCTAATCGATGCAGAGTCGGTGCCCGGTTTAAAAGAACTGGATGTTCAACGACGATTTTTTCAAGTTCAGTCATTGCAATCGGATCGCCAGCATCAATCATCTCTTTAGCACGTTTAATGCTAATTTTATTAGCATTAGTTTCGCCATCGCCATCACGTTTTATAATCGCATTGATAATAAACGGTTTAAAAAGAATTAATGCCATCTCACGCGGAATTCCGCATTGATACATCTGTAAATCAGGACCAACAACGATAACACTACGGCCAGAATAATCGACACGCTTACCAAGTAAGTTTTGACGGAATCGCCCTTGCTTACCTCGTAAAAGGTCAGATAATGATTTTAATGGACGGTTTTTCTCAACAACAACTTTCTTATTCTTCTTCCCGTTATCAATTAACGCATCGACAGCTTCTTGCAGCATCCGTTTTTCATTTTTTGTGATTAAACCTGGTGCGCGTTGTTCAAACTGCTTACGTAAACGGTTATTACGGTTTAAAATTCGGCGATATAAGTCATTTAAGTCAGTAGTTGCAAATCTTCCACCATCTAGTTGCACCATTGGGCGTAAATCTGGAGGAAGGACTGGAATAACATCCATAACCATCCATTCCGGTTTATTACCAGATTCATAGAATGCTCTTACAACTTCCAAACGTTTGATTAACTTTTCGCGTTTCTGTTTTGTTGCTGATTTTAAATCTATTTTTAACTGTTCAATAATTTCTCTTAAATCTAAATCTTGAAGTAATTTCTTAATTGCTTCAGCACCTGTTAGAGCTTTAAATTTAGATGAACCAAATTCTCTTTGATATTGACTGTATTCTTGTTCAGAGAGAATTCTTCCTTTTTGTAAAATATCTATTGTGCCTGGATCAACAACGATATAAGCAGCAAGATAAACAATATCTTCTATATCTTTTGTCTTCATATCCAAGATTAAAGCAATCTTTGATGGGCTGTTCTTTAAAAACCATGTATGAACAACAGGAGCTGCTAGTTCAATATGACCCATTCTTTCACGTCTTACTTTACTTTCGGTTAATTCAACCCCACATTTTTCGCATTTTGCTGTGCCTTTCGGACTGCGTTTTGATTTACCGCAGGCACATTGGTAATCTTTAGTTGGACCAAAAATTACTTCACAGAATAGGCCTTCACGCTCAGGTTTTAAAGTACGATAGTTAATTGTTTCGTGCTTCTTAACTTCACCATAACTCCAGCTGCGAATTTCTTCTGGAGAGGCTATGCCTATTTGTATGTATTTATATTTTTTCTTTTCCAAAATACCACCTCAAATTTTAAAGAAAAGCTATATTTTAACTTGATTTTTTCGCAAGAGTAGCTTGGGCAATTTCTTCAACTAAACTTAAATTAGCGACATCATTACCTGTATCATTATCAATCAATTTTACACTAATACCCAATCCTTGTAATTCTTTTACAAGAACTCTAAACGATTCTGGTATTCCTGGATTAGGAATATTATCCCCATCAACGATCGCTTTATATACTTTATTTCGTCCAACGATATCGTCAGATTTAATTGTAAGCATTTCCCGTAATGTATAAGCTGCACCATAAGCTTCTAAAGCCCACACTTCCATTTCTCCGAATCTTTGACCACCATTTTGAGCTTTACCACCCATTGGTTGTTGAGTAACTAATGTATAAGGGCCTTCACTTCGGGCATGTAATTTATCATCGACCATATGTGCCAATTTAATCATATACATAACGCCAACTGAGATTTTATTATCATATACTTTTCCAGTACGACCATCACGAAGGATTGTCTTTCCGTCAGAATCCATTCCAGCTTCATTCATTATTTCGATTAAATCTTCATTTTTAACGCCATCAAAAACCGGAGTCGCAACAAATTGACCAAGTTTTTTGGCTGCCATTCCTAAATGGATTTCCAACACTTGCCCTATGTTTAAGCGCGAAGGAATACCTTGAGGATTCAACATAATATCAATTGGTGTACCATCTTCCATGTATGGCATATCCTCTTGTGGTAATATTTTGGAAATAACCCCTTTATTACCATGACGTCCAGCCATTTTATCGCCTTCAGTAATTTTCCGTTTTTGGACGATAAACACCCTCACAACTTCATTTACACCAGGAGATAATTCTGCTCCATCTTTTCTACGGAAATGCTCAATGCGATGGACAATTCCACCACCACCATGAGGAACACGCAAAGAAGTATTTCTAACATCTTTTGAGTTATCACTAAATAAGGCATGTGATAACCTTTCTTCAGGAGTCGGATCTGTTTGCCCTTTTGGGGTAACTTTACCAACTAAGATATCTCCTTCTTTTACTTCGGCACCTAAACGAACAATTCCGTATTCATCAAGATTAGCAATCGCTTCTTTTCGATCATTATCTAAATCACGAGTTATTTCTTCTTTACCAAGTTTTGTATCACGAACTTCCACTTCATATTTTTCAATATGAATTGAAGTGTAAACATCATCTTGAACTAATCGTTCACTCATGACGATCGCATCTTCATAATTATATCCGTTCCAGGTCATAAAGGCGATAACAACATTACGTCCTAAAGCCATTTCACCCTGATCCATTGATGCACCGTCAGCAATTATATCACCTGCATGAACCATTTCACCTTTATTTACAATTGGTTTTTGGTTAACACAAGTTGAATGATTTGAACGTTCATATTTAATTAACGGATATGTTTTTAATTTTCCGTCATTTTCTAAAACAATAATTTTTTTCGCATCAACAAATTGGACGACACCGTCTTGCTCACAAACAACAGCTACACCTGAATCCTTAGCAGCCTTATCCTCGATTCCGGTTGCAACAAATGCTGCTTCCGGCTTTAATAGCGGAATTGCTTGACGTTGCATGTTTGCACCCATTAGGGCACGGTTAGCATCATCATGTTCTAAGAACGGAATACAAGCAGTCGATACTGAGACAATTTGTTTTGGCGAAACGTCAATTAATTGAATTTTATCTTTTCTAACCTCTAAGGTTTCTCCTTGATAACGGGTAATAACAACATCGTCAACAATCTCACGTTTTTCATTTAAGGTAATGTTTGCTTGCGCAATAAAGAATTGTTCTTCCTTATCAGCTGTCAAATAAACCATTTCTGAAGTTACAACTGGATTTTTTCCCTCTTCTTGTTTTACAATTAAGTAAGGCGTTTCAATAAATCCATATTGGTCAACCCGTGCATATGTTGCAAGCGAGTTAATCAAACCAATGTTTTGGCCTTCAGGTGTTTCTATCGGACAAATTCTTCCATAATGGGATACGTGAACGTCACGAACCTCAAATCCAGCACGGTCGCGGGTTAAACCACCAGCTCCAAGCGCACTTAAACGGCGTTTATGAGTTAATTCCGATAATGGATTGATTTGATCCATAAATTGCGACAACTGGCTGCTACCAAAGAATTCCCGAATTGAGGAAGTCAGAGTTCTAATATTAATCAGGTTTTGAGGAATAATATTGCGGTTATCACTTGATGTTGACATCCGGTCACGGACATTTTTTTCCATCTTTGTTAAACCGATTCGGAATTGATTTTGTAACAATTCACCAATTAAGCGTAACCGACGGTTACCTAAATGGTCGATATCATCGATCCTTCCAATTCCGTCATGTAAGTTAATATAATAACTTACAGCACCAAAAATATCAGATAAGGTTACATGATTTGATGTTTCTGTTTGGTCGTTTCCGACTAACTTAGCAATATCTCTTCCACCTTGATGTTTTTCATATTCAATTTCAAGCATTTCAAGAACAACGCTGTTGCCTTCGAGCATTTGCTCATATTCTTTTGTAAATCTAATTAGATGGCGGTTATCTTTTAAAAGGTTATAAACTTTTTCATCAATAACAGTCCCTTTTTCGATTACGATCTCACCTGTTTCATGATCAATGATATCATTAACAAGTTTAGCTTTACCAAAACCGATATCAAGAACTCGTTCTAAGACATCAAGTTTTTTATTCACTTTATAACGACCAACGCTAGCAAGATCATAACGGCGCGTATCAAACAACCGGCTACCCAAATAGTTTCTAGCTCCTTCTGGAGTTGCTTTTTCGCCCGGTCGTAATTTATCATATAATTGTTCTAAGGCATCATCTGATCCGAAAGTCTCATCACGATCAAATGTATTAAGCATAAATTGATTAGATCCAAATAGATCCATGATTTCTTTATTCGTATTAAGACCCATAGCTCTTAAAAACGTTGTTAAAGGAATCTTCTTAGAACGATCCAATTTTGCATACCAAATATCTTTAGTACCCATTTCAAATTCAATCCAGGCACCTCTTGTCGGAATGATTTGACCATAATATTGAATCTGACCACTCTTTTTGTCAATATTGCTTGAATAAAAAACACCCGCGGAACGAATGATTTGAGTTACAATAACTCTCTCAGCTCCGTTAATTACAAAAGTTCCCCAAGGAGACATCATTGGAAATTCTCCTAAGAAGATTTTTTGTTCTTTTATTTCACCTGTTTCGTTATTTACCAATCTAACATCAACTTTTAAAGGTCTAGCATAATTGACATCATTCTTTTTGGCCTCAGGAATCGTATACTTAGGCTCATCAAATTCAAAATCTTCAAAATAGAGCTCTAACTTTTCCCCATGATCTCTAATTGGCGATATTTCTTTAAATAATTCCTTGATCCCTGTAGTAATAAACCAATTGAATGATTTTGTTTGCACTTCAATTAAATCAGGTAGTTCAACATTGGTTTGTACGCGTGAATAATTTCTTCTAACACGACTCTTACCATAAACGACATTTTTCCAGCTCAAAACATTCCACCTCACAGTTTTATAAGCAAAAAAAGATAGATTTTATATATTTTTTTACATTCTATCGCATTTTATTATGATAACATAATTTAGTCAAATTGTCAACGACTTTTTTCATTTATTAACAACCACCAAAGTTACCCTTTAATGCTTTTTAGAATATAGTAGCCTTTATCTTTTCTAACGATTTCTAGATTAGAGAAAATTTCCTCCATCTTTTTCATCAAAGACTCAGCGCCTTGTTTCTTTTGAATCACAACCCAAATACTTCCATTGGATTTTAAAAAGCGATAACCCTCGGAAATAATCCGTTGAACAACTTCCTTACCCGCTCTTATCGGAGGATTAGAAATAATACAATCAAATTCAGAAGCAACTCTTTCATAGAGATTACTTTCGTAAATTGCAACATTATTAACTTTATTATTTACCGCATTTTGTTGTGCGAGTTCAAGCGCTCGCAAATTGACATCCACCATTTCAATTAAAGATCCAGAAAAAGCTTTTCCAATTGAAATTCCAACAATTCCATATCCGCATCCAATGTCTAAAATATGCTTATTAAAAAGGTCAGAATCAGTTAAGGAATTAATTAAAAGATTAGTTCCAAAATCGATTCGTTCGCGACTAAAAACACCTCTGTCAGTAAAAAAAACTAAATTTTTACCCCGAAATGTATATGTAACTTTTTTTAGTTCAGTTTTTAAATTCGGATCATTAAGGTAATAATGACTCATTTTTTATTCAGCCCTTTGTCCTGCTTGTTTAAATTTCACCAAAAAATAAGGATATAACAAAATTATTATGCCAAATAATATCATTATCACACTTAATAATTGCGAAGGTGGCAATCCTAATAACAAACCACGGTTATCACCTCGAAAAAACCTTTCAAGGATAAATCTAAAAATACCATATCCAATTAAATAAACAGCAAATTTATGTTCTTTTATTTTCGGAACCTTTAACAAGATAAAGAAAAAAGCAAATAAAAAGAAAGCTTCATATAGTTGCGTTGGATGAATTTTCGTTTCAATTCCGTCCAAAGCCGGATTTAAGGGATACGGAAAATATATTCCAAAAATACTTTCAGTTGGTGTTCCATAACAACACCCAGCAGTAAAACATCCAATTCTGCCAAACGCATGAGCTAAGACAATTCCTGGAATCATAATATTAAGTAGTTTTAAAATGTTTTTACGTTCATCTTTTTTATAGAAATATATTAATCCAACAAAAGAAATCACACCACCGATAAAACCGGCAATATATGTTATTCCACCCTCAAACACACCATCTTTCAAATAATGAAATAAGGCATCAAAAAAGATTGCAAACCCATAAGTGGCTACTAAACCAATAATGAAAAAAAGCAAAATTTTATTAGTTTCTTCACGTGAATATCCATTTTTCTTTTCAAGTTGGTTAATGATAAATAATATCATAACCACTAACCCGACACCGACAAAAAAACTAAACCCATCAAGTCCTATTTTTTCTAATAATTCATCAAAACGCAACAAAAATTGTGGATACATCTCAACCTCTCCTTGTATAAATCTTAAGAAAAATTTCCTAGAATAAATTCAATTGACAATAATTCCCTATAATTATTATGGGAATATTTTGCCAATTTAATCCAAAAATTTTAAAAAAAATCTAGTAAACTTATTTACTAGACAACTTTTTTTAATAACCTATTAGCGATAGCTTTATGATATCTTGGTCGACTAGCTTTATATCCCCGATACCAACTAATGAATATTCATTATTGACTTCGATGCTCCAATAAACCTGATTATAGTCATTAGCACTAATTCCTAGAATTTCAACAATGTAAAACCCGAATGAAGATTCTTCGCCTTTTAAAGCGATCTCCTCATGGTTTTCCAATAATTCTATCAAATCATCATCTTCGCCAAAAATTATTTTATCATTAAAGACTTCGTCGCCTTCATAATCAACAATAATAATCGAAATTTCACTTATAGTTTTATCGATCAGTGAAAAAGTAAAAACATCCTGATTGTTAAGTTTAATTGTTTTGATGTCAACATAAGCATCTTCTTCATTAACTTCAACTTTCCAGTAAACCCAATTATAGTCTTTTGCACTAATTCCAAAAACTTCGGTTGCAAAATAACCATTCGCTGTTTCTTTGCCTTTTAGTGCGATGCCCTCATGATCTTTCATCAAATCTAATAAGGAATCGTTTTTGTTGAAACTAATCTTTTCACTAAAAACTTCATTACCTTCATAATCAACAACAATAATTGTCACTTCACCAAATGTTTGTTTTTTATCACAACCGATAAAAATAAATGCAAGCGTTATAATAACAAATGCATAAAAAAATTTCTTCATTTTCCTAATTCTTCCTTTCTTGAATTATTTTTTTAGGTCTTATCAGAAATAGGAAAATGTTATTATTTTATTTCCTATTCCCATCCCCAGGAGAAAATTTTATATATTTGGTAAGTCTTCCGGCTCTGTTTCACTTTACTATCGAACCTTCCCGTTAATATTTAACAGTGGCATATTCGATTTCATCAACATTACGGCTGCTGGGACAGCTTAGGCTTTAACCTAATTCCTTGTTATGCAAAAATTTGCACCAAATACGATATAAAATTATGCTTTATTATAAAACTTTATTCTTAAAAAGTCAACATTAAAATATATGAGATTATAAGGATAAATATGCAAAAAAACTCTATTTTTTTAAAAAATAGAGTTTTATCGATTAACTATTTCAATTCAACAGTTGCGCCTGCTTCTTCTAATTTAGCTTTAATTGCTTTAGCTTCATCTTCGCCAACGCCTTCTTTTAATGTTTTAGGGGCTGCATCAACTAAATCTTTTGCTTCTTTTAAAGGTAGACCAGTTAACTCACGAACAACTTTGATAACACCAATTTTGTTTTGACCATGAGACGCTAACACAACATTGTATGTAGATGGTCCTTCTTCTTCTTGAGCTTCTGCAGGTGCAGCAGCAGCTGTAACCGCAGCAGCAGTTACTCCAAATTCAGCTTCAATAGCTTTAACTAAATCATTTAGTTCTAAAACAGACATTTCTTTTAATGCTGTTAAAAAATCTTGTACATTAAATTTTTCCATTTTTAATTTCCTCCTTAAACTTACGCTTCTTTCTTTTCGGCTACAGCTTTAATCGCTACTCCTAGGTTGCGAATTGGAGCTTGTAACACACTCAATAACATAGCAATCATACCATTCTTATCTGGTAATGATGAAACGACTTTCAATTGACTAACATTTAAGACTTTACCTTCAACTACACCAGCTTTTACGCTTAGTTTGTCATTCTTTTTGGCGAAATCGTAAATGATCTTTGATGCAGAACTAGCATCATTTGAGAAAGCAACGGCACTAGGTCCAACAAGAATCTCATTTAAGCCTTCAAAACCAGCTTGAGCTGCCGCTCTTCTTAATAGGTTGTTTTTAATAACATGCATTTCACAACCCTTAGAATACAATTGGTTTCGCAAATCAGAAATTTGAGCTACAGTTAAACCAAGATAGTCAACAAACACTAACGAATTAGCTTCTTGAAACTTCGCAGTTAATTCATTAACTTGTTCAATTTTCTTTAAAATTGTTGCTTCTTTCATTTTTTCACCTCCATCGAAAAAATAATAAAACCTCTTTTACCAAGGCAGGTTAAAAGAGGCACTAAAAAACATCTTTAACCTCGGTAGGAAATTAAGCTTCTTTAAAATAAGCACCTACTGTCTACGGCATATAATCTTATAACTATTTTATTTTTATGGTTTTTATATTTTTTTATGCAATGGTTTCTGGATTAATTTTAATTCCAGGGCCCATGGTCGTACTTACGGCGATATTTTTTACATAAACACCTTTTACAGTCGCAGGTTTTAATCTAATTAATGTTTGATAAATTACTTTAATATTTTCTGCTAATTGATTAGCTTCAAATGTTGTTTTTCCAACAATTGTTTGAATATTTCCGGTTTTATCAACACGGTAAGTAATTTTACCAGATTTAATTTCTTTAACGGCTTTTTCGATATCCATTGTTACAGTACCGGTTTTTGCATTAGGCATCAATCCTTTCGGACCTAAAATTTTACCTAATTTACCTAACTCACCCATCATATCTGGGGTTGCAACGATAACATCAAATTCAAACCATCCACCTTTGATTTTTTCAAGGTATTCATTATCACCGAAATAATCTGCGCCTGCAGTTTCTGCTTCTTTTTGTTTTGCACCCTTAGTAAGAACTAAAACTTTTGGATCTTTACCTGATCCGTGAGGCAATATAATTGCTCCACGCAAGTTTTGTTCAGCTTTACGTGAATCCAAATTTAATCTGAAAGCAATCTCCACAGAGGCATCAAATTTAGTAATACTTGTTTGTTTAGCTAATTCGACAGCTTCAAGTAGTGAATATCGTTTATTACGATCTACTAATTTTGCTGCTTCAGCATATTTTCGACTTCTCTTAGCCATATTTTTTTCCTCCTTAAATGTGGTCTAACGGAATTTCCTCCCACAGTTTAAGTTGTATGAAACAACTTATATTTGTTAAGTGAAACTTCGTTGATTTGAAGATTATTCTTCAACAACAATTCCCATATTTCTCGCAGTTCCTTCAATGATTTTCATACCAGCTTCAACTGTATAAGCATTTAAATCTGGTAACTTAACCTTTGCAATCTCTCTAACTTTATCTTTAGAGATTGTTGCTACTTTAGTTTTCTTTGCATTTGAAGAACCACTTTGAATTCCAGCTGCCTTTTTCAACATATCAGAAGCTGGTGGAGTTTTTGTTATGAAAGTGAATGAACGATCTTCATAAACAGAAATCACCGCAGGGATAACACTTCCAACCATATCCTTTGTTCTTTCATTGAATTGAAGACAAAATTGTTGAATATTGATACCAGTTTGCCCTAGACTAGGTCCAACTGGTGGGGCTGGGGTCGCTTTTCCTGCAGCAAGTTGCAATTTAACGACTTTCGTAACTTTTTTCGCAGCCACGAGACACACCTCCTTTTTGTCCGTGATGTGGTATTTTGAGTTTAATAACTCTCCCACTAAATAATAAAATAGTATGATGCGATTATTGCACGCCGATATATTATACAATAATATTGATAAAAAGTCAATTAAATAAAAAACTAAATTTTTATAAATATTACCATTTTTTATTATATGAAAAAATAATAAAAACAATACAAAAACTTCCCCTTTTAAGGGAAGATATTTTATAAGATTTTAACCTCATTAAATGATAATTCTGCTGGTGTCGCCCGACCAAAAGCATGAATTAAAACTTTAACTGTGCCTTTTTGATTATCAATAGAATCAATGATTCCTTCTTGTTGGGCAAAGGTTCCGGCGATAATCTTGACTCGGCCGCCAATTTTTCCACCAAAAGCTTTTTCAACTGAAATTCCACATTGTTTTAGAATTGGAGTCATTTCTTCTTCAGCTAATGGTACCGGTTTTGCTCCTCCACCAGATGAACCAAGAAATCCAGTTACCATCGGTGTATTTCGGATCATGAACCACGACTCGTCTGTTACAATCATATCGATAAAGACATATCCCGGATATGGTTTGACACTAATTTCTTTCGGTTCACCATTTTTCTTTTTTTCTATCACTTTTTCTTCAGGAACTAACACTTTGAAGATGCGATCGCCCATGTCCATCGATTCAATTCGGCGCTCAATGTTTTTCTTAACCGCATTTTCACATCCTGAATAAGTTTGAACTATATACCACGCTCGATCGTTCATATTGCTATCCTAATTTTTAATCCAGTCAAAAAGATCTAGTAAATAGCGCATTCCGAAATCAACTAACATAAAGAACAGTGCAATAATTAAAATGAATGCAAATACAGTTGCGGTATTTTGAAATAATGTTCCTTTTGAAGGCCAAGTAACTCTTCTAATTTCAGAAATTGAAGGTTTGAAAAATGGCCAAACCGCTAAAATAAATGATAATAAACCAAGAATAATTAAAACCCATGCAAATGCTTTAGGATAGTCACCGATTAAGAATACTGCTTCATTAATCATTCCCGGATTTAATAAAACCATTGTTCCTAATACAATTGCTATTAGTGAAAGAAATAATAAGAATAATCCTTCATATTTATATTCCTTGGTAAAGATAGCTAAGATACCATTTTGTTTTTTTTCAGTATTTTTTTCAGACATAAGTGTAACCTCCAAAATTTGTCTTTAGTTTCTATATGTAAAACATCGTTTATTTAACGCCTTACTTGAATAAAATTAGTAATAAATATTTATTTTGTCTCTTTGTGAAGAGTATGTTTATTACAACGTTTACAGAATTTTTTTATAACCATCCGTTCAGGATTAGATAGTTTATTTCGATTAACAGTATAATTGCGAGATAAGCATTCTTCACAAATTAAAATGACTTTTTCTCTCATAATCCACCTTAAAATTCACTATAACATTTTAACAAAATTACCACTCTTTGTCAAGCGAATTTTTTATGCCTTTCATTTTCTTTTTGATGCGGTCATTAGCATCATAGATCTGTTTACAAGTACAAGAAAGATAATCCGATATCTCCTTAATTTTAATCCCTTGCTTAAATAACGTCAATACTTGTTTTTCAAATTCACTGAACTGACAGCGGCTGATAATATCGTCTGTGTCGCTTAAACAAGATTGTTCACTCGCACAAATTCGTTCCATTAATAATTCACCACTGCCAACTAAATCAACATTATAAAAGTGCGAACTTTCTTTTTTCAATATTTGAATAAATCGTCGTTGGAGAATTAAATCAAAATACTTATTAAAGGTTTTTCTTGAATCCATACGGTAAGTTTGAATTGCTTTATTTAAAACCAGCAACCCTTCTTGAAAAAAATCTTCATAATTCCATGACTTAATTCGAAATCCTTTGATTCTACTTTTAATTAAAGGAATATATTTTTGATACATAATATCCAATGCCGTATCATCATTTTCATAAATCAAATATAACAATTCATAATCGTTATATTGATACATTTATTAAATACTCCTTATTGATCTTTTTTAATTTGATATATTAATATTCCCGCCGATACCGATGCATTCAAAGAATTAATCTTTCCCTTCATCGGAATCTTCACTAGAAAATCACATTCTTCACTAACTAGTCGCGAAATACCCTTTCCTTCACTGCCAATTACTAAGACAGTGGGCATATCATATTTTAACAAAGTATAATCAGTGCTTTTTTCAGTCGCTTCGGCACCGACAATCCAATATCCTTTTGCTTTTAATTTTTTTATGGTTGCAACCAAATTCACAACTTCATAACATTTTACATAAAAGATGGCTCCGGTTGATACTTTCGCAACCGTTGCATTTAATTTAACGCTTCTATTCTTTGGGAAAATAACCCCATCAACGCCAGCTGCTTCTGCAGTTCTCAGAATCGCACCTAAGTTATGTGGATCTTCTAAACCATCAAGGATTACAAATAATGACTTTTGAAAATTATTCTCTTGCGGTTGATTGATAACATCTTCGATATTAAAGGTCTTAAAACTATCAACTTCGGCAACAACCCCCTGATGAAAAGGAGAGATTTTATTTAATTCATCCTTTCCAACAATTTTCAAAGGGATATTCTTCGATTTTGCAAGTTTGATTATTTCATAATGATCCGATAAAACTTTTATTAAAGATAACGGATAGCTGCTCTCAAGAGCCGCTTTAACGACATTCTGGCCGTAAATATATTCACTCATTTTTTCCCTCGATAATATTAATAGCAAGATTCAAAATTTCCTCTAGCCTTGCATTAGCTTGTTTTAGGTATAAATATCCAATTACAGCTTCAAAGCCAGAAGAATTTAAATATTCGGCCTTATTTACATTCTTACGTGAAAGTTGATATTTATGATTTCGACCGCGTTTAAAGATATTTACTTCTTCTTCAGTAAAAAAGTTTTCCAAGCCCTGAACAATCATATTATGGCCTTTTGCGCTCACAAACTTAGTTGCTAATTTTTGCAGTTCATGTTGATTAGTGATATTTTTCTGAAGCAGATGATTACGGATAAATAATTCATAATAAGCATCACCAATGAATGCTAAATTGGCTCCATTTAGGAGTTCAGGTTTCATAAAACAATGCCCTTCGAATTAATTATTTCCCTTATTTCATCGGCTAATGCAAAATTTTTTGAACATCTTGCTTGATTCCATTTTTCAACCAATTCTTTATCTTCATCGCTTAAAGGTTTAAGATCAAAATTAATCCCTAAAACCCACATTATATCATGCATTAAATTTAATGTTGCATTCATTTTTTTACCATTAAAATTTGGATCACGGATTAAATTATTTGCAAGTTTCGATACCTTAAATAATGATGTTATCGCATTAGCAGTATTAAAATCATCAGACATTGCTTCAATAAAATCGCATTTCAATAGGTCGACTTCAGGTTCATTTTTAGTAGTACAAAAAGCATCATTAAGTTCTAACTTCCGATATAAGCTAATATAAGAACGCATAACCTTTTCAAAATCATTTTTAGCCTGAGTTAAAAGCTCTTCTTTATAATTCAATGGTTGGCGATAAGGAACATTTAAGATCATCATCCGGTAAATTGGATAAATGACTTGATCCAATAAATCATTAGCCCAAATCACATTACCCATGCTTTTACTCATTTTTTCTCCACTTAAATCAATCCGGCCATTATGCATCCAGTAGTTGGCAATTTTATGATTGTGAACACACATCGATTGCGCTATTTCATTATCATGGTGCGGAAATTTCAAATCAGTTCCACCACCGTGAATATCAATTTTACCACGGAAAATTTTATCAATCATGACGACACATTCTGTATGCCATCCCGGGCGTCCTTCGCCCCATGGAGAAGGCCATTTTAAGCCTTCGGAGGTTTCTTTCCATAAATTAAAATCAATCGGATTACGTTTCTTTTCATTATTTTCAATTCGAGCACCATTAATCAGATTTTCAACCGATTGTGAACTTAAAACCCCATAATCATCAATTTTTAAAACATCAAAATATACATCCCCATCAACTACATAAGCTCCACCTTTAGTGATTAACAATTGAATAAAATCAATGATTTCATTGATATGCTCTGTAACTTTTGGTGTTTTATCATGCGGCAAACAGTTTAATCTCTGATAGGTTTGTGATATTTCTTTGATGAATTTTTCACTAACCTCTTCTTCTGAAATTCCATCCTCTAAAGCTTTTGCAATAATTTTATCATCGATATCTGTATAATTGGATACATAGGTTACTTTATACCCTATATATTTAAAAAATCTTGCTACTGTATCAAAGAAAACAACAGGCCGTGAATTACCGATATGCATATGATTATAAACCGTTGGTCCACACACATACATCATTACTTCATTAGGTTTAATCGGTTTAAATTCTTCAATTGTTTTTGTTAGCGTGTTGTATATTTTAATCATAATATCCCTCATTCAAATTTTTATTAACACATTAATATTATATACATTTATCAAATTAATGTAAAGTAATTATCTTTTTTTTCAAAGTTTAAAAAAAGCAAGCCAAAAGTGGGCTTGCAAAAAGTGTATCTTAACGTTTTGAGAATTGTGGTGCACGACGAGCTTTCTTTAAGCCGTATTTCTTACGTTCCTTAGCACGCGGATCACGACTAACCAAACCGGCTTTTTTTAGAACTGGTCTGAAATCAGGATTAACTTCCATTAGTGCTCTTGTGATTCCATGGCGGATTGCTCCGGCCTGACCACTAATTCCACCACCATTAACATTTACGATTACATCATAACTAGATAATGTGTTAGTAAGGTTTAACGGTTGCAATACATCTAATCTAACGGCTGCAGATGGAACATAGTCTACAAAGTTACGTTTGTTAATAGTTATTTTACCGCTTCCTGGAACTAAACGAACACGTGCAACTGAACTTTTACGTCTTCCGGTTCCGTAATAATTAACTTGTGCCATTTTTTACCTCCTTAGCCTTTAATTGTGTAAACTTCAGGTTTTTGGGCTTGATGTGGATGTTCAGGTCCAGCATATACATAAAGTTTACGATAGATGTCGTCACCTAATTTTGTTTTAGGTAACATACCACGAATAGATTTTTCTAGAACTTTTTGTGGTTGAAGTTCTAACATTCTTTTTGCGCTTCTACTTCTAAAACCACCAGGGTGACCTGAATGGCGATAATATAATTTGCCTTCTAATTTATTTCCAGTTAAAGCTACTTTATCGGCATTAACAATAATAACATAATCACCACAATCAACATGTGGAGTATATGTTGGTTTATGTTTCCCTCTTAAAACGATAGCCATTTCTGTAGATAAACGTCCAAGCACTAAATCAGATGCATCAACAACATACCATTTGCGTTCGACGTTTTGTGCATTTGCCATAAATGTTTTACTCATTATTTTATTCCTCCTGCTATTATCTTTTCAAGATGTGGGGTCTTGAATTTTCACAGGGCTTACTGTGGGTTAAGTTTAAAATGTACCTCACATATATTACTATAATATGTGAAAAAAGTCAAGAAAATTTATATCTTATTTACAATTCATTGTTTAGAAACATACGGATTACCTTTTAGGTAAAACCGATATAATCGGTCCTTATCCTCTTTCGCATAATCAATATTGATCCGCTTAGTGCACACAATTTCAATCGGTTGATAATGATCGTCAATCACATAGATTATTTCATTATTACATAGATCTTTTCCGTCATATTTTTTATCGATCCCTAGCGCTTTACACAACTTCCCAGGACCATTCGTACGAATCATATCATCATCTATCGGAGCGATAGCGCGAATTAAAACCGCTTCAGGGACTTCAACTTGATTGGCTACAATATTCAACATATAATACATACCATAGATAAAATATACATAAAGATGCCCACCATCTAAATACATCGTTTTTGTTCGTGGGGTTTTCTTATTATTATATGAGTGAGCTGCCTTATCGGTAATTCCTAAATAAGCTTCAGTTTCAACGATTCGGTACTTTTTATTTTTAAAAACCAAAACCTTGCCAAGTAAAGCCTTTGCTAATTGATATGAATTTTGGCGAAAAAAATCGCGGTCTAAACGCATTAAAAACTCCTATTCTTTAATATATACAAAATTTTGAATTTTAAAACTTTAATTTATAATTCATTATATTTATTATTTTTACCGTATGCTTTGTCTACAGGATATTTTTGCTCATTTTTACTCATTTTATGATGAATAATTTCTTCAATATTAAATTGATATTTTTCACTCAACATTATCCCATAAACAAAGACATCTGCTAATTCATCTTTTAATTTTTCGATGTCCGTTACTTCATGTTTCCATTGATAGAGTTCTAACAGTTCTGCAGCTTCAATAATTAAAGCTTTTGCTAAGTGTTCACCTTCATGGAATTGTTCCCAATCACGTTCTCTTACAAATCTATTGACGCGATCAATTAGTTCTTGTTTCATTTTTGATATATATTCCTTTCATCTTTTGATTATTGTGAAAACTGATAATTTTTTTTATTTCTTCTTCATTACAACTAATAAGAATTTTAATTTCAGAATCATTTTTTACTTCATCGACGGTTACGACGATCCCATTTACAACTTTGTTTTGCATGCTTCCACACCAACAATCAATTCCACCATTATCCATTGATGTAGTATTTTCCAAATATCCATAGTTTATCTCATATATAATATCTGAATATTTTGGATGAATTGACCCTTGAGGACGATCGATAATCAGATTCGATTTTTCCACGATTCTTTCTAACATTTCCCAAAATTCTTTATTCATTTGATATATTCTCCACTTAAATCAATTATACTCTTTTCAAATTCTAAAATCAATTAAAAAAAGCCCAAGTGGGCTTTATGTAATGATATTTCGATTAAACAATCCATGAATTTGTTTAACTGATGTATAAGTTATAAAACTTTTACTGTCAATTTGCTTTGCTAAGTTTCGATATTCCTCAGCTTCATAACTTGACACCACCGAAGTTAAAACCCATTTTGTTCGATTCGTATAACCACCAATCACCTCGTAGATTGTAATCCCGTGATTAAATTTTGCAATCAACGCTTCACGCATCGCTTCTTTTTCGGTCGTCACTATTTCAACTTTTAAGTATTTATAGATTGTATGAATGCGGTCCAAGACAAGAATAGTTATAATCAAACGAATGGTTGTATATATTGCAATTTCTAATGTTCCTATTAATCCTGCGAGAATGATGATTGTTAGGTCAACTAACATCGATAGTTTCGCAAATGGAATATCTTTTTTAAAGGATACATACTGATTAATAATATCCATTCCGCCGGTTGAAGCTCCCGCTCTTAGTGATATTCCCGAGCCAACGCCCGTGATTAAACCACCTAAAATCGCTAGCATAAGAGTATCGTTATCTTGCTTGATGGCATAAAACGGTTCTAAACCCTTACTGCGGAAAAACTCAAGCAAAGCAATAACAACAACTTGGATAATAACCGAACCTAAGCTTAAAAGGGCAAATCTTTTGCTAACACCCTTCCATCCAATAATAAATAACGGAAGATTTATTAAGGGGATAAAGAAACTAATACTCACAACAATTCCGAATTTATTTAAAACAGAAGCAATTAATTGTGAAACGCCAGTAACCCCTCCAGCATAAAAACCGCCAAGATCTAACACCCAGACGACACCGATACAATAAATAATCGTACCGATTGTCATTTTGAATATAACATTAACATTTCTTTTCTTAAAGAACGCAATAATCATCTTGTGTTTCCTCTAAATGTCCTTTCGTTTTTGCATTATATGTTCCAAACGGAAATTCAATTTTAAACAAAACTGTACCTGTAACACAAATTAAGAGACTGGCTAAGATTAGTGCTTCAACAAACCTTTCTGAGAAGATATGAAGGTTTTCATTTATTTCACGAACAGCGATTGGGACAATAATCGTACAGGAAGTCAATACAATTGAAGGTATAACCGTATTCAATTTATAACATTTTAATAAATATAGGACCGGAATCTTAACACTTAAAATCGCAACAAAGATATATAATACTAAAAGTAGAGTTGAAGGGTCAGCAATAAATCTCGTTATATCAATCGTTGTTCCGACAAGAATAAAGAACATCGGCGCAAATACACCATAGATAATTCTTGATAAACTCGTAATAATATTCTCTGAAAATCCGGCATAACGAACAAATATTCCAGCAATAAATGCTCCTAAAATATATTCACCGCCAGCCATATCACTTAAAAAGACAAAGACTAATAAAATAACAAATGTAATCCTCGTTGGCAAATGGTCAATTCCTTCCGCAACTTTAGAAAACAATTTTCCGACTTTAACTTTTTTAAATAATCTAAATGCAATTAAGAATAATCCAATCGCAAACAAAATAATGGCATACTCTTTATCGACATCCAAAACAATCATAAAGATTGTTAGGAAGATAATTGATAATGCTTCAGCTAAATTTGCGATTGTTGAAATCAATTTACCAATTACCGTATGCGATAAACCTTCGTCATGGATTAATGGAACAACCAAACCAGCAAAGGTTGATGATAAGATAATCGTCAACAAGATTATTCCAAGAATCTTATTACCGACAAAATGATCCGTAAATAAGACTGATACGCCTAAACTAAATGCATAAATTAATGAAATAATCAAGACCACTGACTTAAAGATATTGATATGTTTTTGCCTAGTTTTATCGACATCATAGTCATTATAGACATCGAAATCGACATCATAACCACTTAAAAACATTATCATAACCAAACCTAAGTGATAAATTCCATGGATAACACTTTCCATCTTAATTTCTTGCATAAATGGATTAAACCACGGAGCAATTATCAAACCAATCACAATCTCAATTGCAAATGTCGGTAAAAACTTTAATTTGAAAAACGATATTAGGATACTTGTTACTGATGCAATCCCAAGCAAGATAATGATCGGTATAAAAAACTGGGTAGTAAGTGCACCCTCACTTTGTAAAAACATTTAACTCACCTTCGAGAAAGAATTCTGTTTAAAGAGTTCAACAATTTCTAGTGGTAAATTAACTCCTTCTGCAGCTAAAATCATACCTTGTGATAATAGTCCTCTAATTTTTACTGGTTTAAGGTTAGCAACAACAACAACTCGTTTTCCAATTAAATCTTGAGGGTTATAGCTTTGGGCAATTCCCGATAAAATTTGTCTTACTTCTTCTTCAATCTTCACATTCAATTTTAATAATTTGTCTGAACCATCAACTTTTTCAGCAGCAACAACTTCACCAACACGTAAATCAATCTTATTGAAATCTTCAATCGTTATTTCTGGTTTAATCGGATTTCTTTTTACTTGTTGGGCATTTTTTTGTTCATGATATTTAATCTCTTCATCTAAATCCAAACGTTTAAACAACACAATTGGTTGAGCAATCACATGATATTCTAAAGTTTTACCATAGGCTAATTCGTCAATATTTTGTAAACTTAAACCCAATTCTTTAAATATAATTTCACATGTATCAGGCATTACTGGAGTCAACATAATCGCAACTAAGCGAATACTCTCAAGCAAATGATACATAACGGAATTCAAATGATCCTTTTCTGATTCTGTTTTCGCAAGAATCCAAGGTGTTGTTTCATCGATGAATTTATTAGTACGGCTAATTAAATTCCAAACCTCATTAAGTCCAGTTTGAAAACGGAAATTGGCAAAGGCTTGATTATATTTTTCGATCACATCAACAGCTACATCAACTAAATCTTGTTCAAAAGCTGAATAGGTTGATGAAGGCTTAATCACTTTACCATTAAAATATTTATTTACCATTGAAATACTGCGACTAACCAAATTTCCTAAATCATTTGCAAGGTCAACATTATATTTCTCAACGAAACGGTCATATGTGAAAACCATATCGTTACCAAGCGGCATTTCTTTGGTTAAGAATAACCTCATCGCATCAAGCCCATAACGACTAACGACATCGCGAGGGTAGATATAATTCCCAAATGATTTTGACATCTTTCCGTCTTTAACTAATACCCAACCATGAGCATATAGTTTAAAGTTAACCGGAACATTTAATGCCATTAACATGATTGGCCAATAAATCGCATGAAAGCGTAAAATATCCTTTCCAACCACATGAACAACTTCGGTTCCGTTAACCCAATATTTTTGATAATTCTTATCATCTTCAGATAAATAACCTAAGGCGGTTAAATAATTACTTAAGGCATCTATCCATACGTAAATAACATGCTTAGGATTACTTGTAACTTCTATTCCCCATTTAAATGATGTTCTACTAACACATAAATCTTCTAATCCTTGTTCGATAAAAGCAACAACTTCATTTCTTCTTGTTACTGGCTGAATAAAATCAGGATTGTTGTTGATATGATCTAATAATTGTTGTTGATATTTGGTCAACTTCAAAAAATAACTTTCTTCTTGAACAACTCTTGTTGGTTTTCCACAATCAGGACAGGTTCCGTCTTCTTTCAATTGTGATTTTGTAAAGAAAGCTTCACATGAAACACAATAGTCCCCAGTATATTTACCAAGATAAATATCTCCTGAAGCTAATAATCTCTCAAAAATTTCTTGAACGACACGATAATGACGTTCTTCGGTTGTCCTAATAAAATCGTCATTAGTGATATTTAACTCTTTCCAAAGCTTTTGCGTTTCAACAGCAACATTATCTACTAATTGTTGGGGAGAGAGATTTAACTTTGCAGCTGCTTCTTCAATCTTTTGACCATGTTCATCCATACCCGTTAAATAAAAGGTATCATAGCCTCGTAAACGGTTATAGCGCGCAAAGACATCACATACAATTGTTGAATAGGAATTGCCAATATGAACATTTCCGCTTGCATAATAGATTGGAGTTGTAACATAGCATGTTTTTTTCATAATTAGTACCTCATTATTACACTATTATTATTATACCAAATTTTTTCATTTTATAAAGGTTTTTTTATTTGAAAACTGTTTCACTTAAAAAAATGAGCTATCAATTAAATGAGCTCATATTTTTACCTTTTTACCATAGCATCTTAAAAATTTCATATTTTTCAATTACTTGTTCGGCATCATCACCTAAAGCTTCTTCAATCGGAGTTGATAATACTTTACCGCCTTTATGACATATGCAGTGATGGCTATCACCATTTAATAACGCTTGAACAGCTTTGACACCCATTTCTGATGCTAAAACCCGGTCCCGAGCTGATGGGATTCCTCCTCGTTGAATATGACCTAAAACGGTTGCTCTTGCTTCAAAAGGCGTATTTTTTGTGATTTCTTCGGCTAGTTCATTTATATTTACCATATTTTCAGCTAAGATGATAATGGCATGACGTTTGCTTTTTGCCGCATTTGTGACATTTTCCAATACTTCTGGTAAATTAAAACCTGTTTCTTTACAAATGCAAACCTCAGCTCCAACCGCAATCGCCGTCCAAATCGCGATATCACCACAATTGCGGCCCATCACTTCAATAATACTACATCTTCGATGACTATTTGATGTATCGCGCAATTTATCGACAGCTTCAATCGCGGTATTTAAAGCAGTATCGAAGCCAATTGTAAAATCAGTTCCAGCAATATCATTATCGATTGTTCCAGGCATACAAACGCAAGGAACACCCATTTGACTTAAAGCTAAAGCTCCGCGATAAGTTCCGTCACCGCCAATTGCAATAATAGCATCAATTTCATATTGTTCAAGGTTGCTTTTCGCAACTTCTCTTATTTCTAATTTATGAAAATCCTTTAACCGAGCAGTGCCCAAGAAGGTCCCTCCAGAGCCCATTTTTTCGGAAACTGATTTTCGATATAAACGTTCAATTCGGCCTTCATACATTCCTAAATATCCATCATGAATTCCATAAACTTCCAAACCCATATGAATGGCCGCTCTAGTTACAGCTCTGATTGCTGCATTCATTCCCGGAGCATCGCCTCCGGATGTTAAAATTCCAATTCTCTTAATCATTTAAAAAACCTCTACTTAACTGTATATATATTATTAAAAATTATTTGTTTTTTATTATTTCTTTCGTCAACATTTCCTTCACCCACATAAATCGCCCCTTGAACAAGGATTGATTTAAACTTCTGATAAAAGGTTGGAAATAACACAGAATCAACCCTTTCGGTATCATCAAAGATCTCTAAAAATGCCATTTCCTGATTATTTTTAGTCATAATCATTTTAATTTTTCTAACTGCAAACAAAACCATCACTCTTTTTCCAACAATCAAATCTTTTAAATTAACAGTTTTATATTGGCGTTTTAAATTTTGGTATTTTGCGAAAATGCTGTATTTCATATTAAAGCCAAGATATTCGCGTTCAAGACGAGAAATCTCTTCATATGAATATTCTTCCTCATTAAATGATCTTTCGATTAAATCATTATCTATAAGATTAGAATAATTTGCAAGATTGACACTATTCTCGTATTCATCAACCATCGTTTTTCTTGTTAGCTTAAACTCATCCAATGCTCCGGCAAGAATCAAACTTTCAACAACACGCTTATTTAAAATCTCTTTTGTGCGCGCAATAAAATCATCGTATGATGAGTATACTCCTTTTGCTTGTCGTTCATTAAGAAGATTTTTTAAAGTAACAGCACCAACATTAGCAACGCCTAATAGCGAATAATATATGCCGCCATTCTTAACTACAAAATAATCTTCACTGTGATTAACCGACGGTAAATATACCGTTACCTTTTTCTTATTGCAATCGTCGATATAACTTTTTATTAATCCAACGCTACCGACACTGTTTGTCATTAATTCCGACATAAAGAATTTATAGTAACGCCTTTTCAAATAAGCCATCTGATATGAAATCATAGAATAAGCAACAGAATGGCTTTTATTAAAGCCATAATTGGCAAATTTCACGATATAGTCATAGACTTTATTACTTGTAACTTCATCATAACCATTTTTAATCGAACTGCTGACAAAACGCTCACGTTCATTAACTAATGTCTGCGTTGATTTCTTCGAAACAGCTCTTCTTAAAATATCAGCCATCCCTAAAGTATAACCAGCAAATTTTTTGGCAATTAAGATAATCTGCTCTTGGAAAACAATCGTTCCGTAAGTGCTTGATAAAATTTCTTTTAAATCAGGATGAATAAAATCAATTGGTTCTTGATGAAATTTTCGCTTAATAAATGAAGGGATCATTTCCATTGGACCCGGTCGATACAAGGCATTTGCATTAACAATGTCCATAAATTCACTTGTTTTTAAACCGATTAAGACATTGCGCATCCCCCCTGATTCTAGTTGGAAAATACCATCAGTATCTCCACTAGCAATCATTTGATAAGTATACTTATCATCAAGCGGAATCTTGCTAAGTTCAAATTCAGGTTCATCTTTCTTAATCTTTTTTATAACCTCGTCGATAATTGTTAAGTTTCTTAACCCCAAGAAATCAATTTTCACTAAGCCAATTTTTTCTAAATCGCTTGCTTCAAATTGGGTTTGATAAAGACCATTAATTCCGTTTTGCAAGGCTGTATAATGAACTAAATCATCATCGCCGATAATGATTCCAGCGGCATGTGTTGATATATGCCGAGGTAATCCTTCAAGCTTTAAAACCAGATTTACCAGTTGTTTGATTTGCTCATTTTCGTTCATCAACGACTTAAACATTTCATTGTTGTTAATAATGGAAATCATTGAAGTATCAGAGGTTGGAACATATTTTAGAATTTCATTTAAGACGACATCACTTAATTTCATTACCCTTGCAATATCACGAATTGCTAACCTAATACCAAAGGTTCCAAATGTAGAAATATGAGCAACACGATTTTTACCATATTTTTTTAAAACATATTGGATTACTTCATCACGCCTGTTATCAGGAAAATCCATATCGATATCGGGCATGGTAATTCGTTCCGGATTTAAAAATCGTTCAAAAAGAAGATTATATTTTAATGGGTCAATCTCGGTTATTCCTAAAACATAACTGACTAAAGAACCAGGTGCTGAACCACGTCCTGGTCCGACTAAGATATTATTCTTTTTCGCATACTTCACAAAATCATAAACAATTAAAAAATAATCGCTAAACCCCATTTTCGAGATAATATCTAATTCATAAAATAATCTTTGTTTATATTGTTCAACATTAACATTTTCGCCTTTTAAGCGTTTGTTTAAGCCTAATTTACATAATTCCAATAAAAATCCATTCGCATTTCCTAAAGCATCAGGAAACACGGGTAGTTTAAAATTCCCAAAACTTAGTTTTAAATTGCATTTTGCCGCTAAATCATTTGTATTTTGAATTAATTCCGGATATTCCTTAAATAGTGAATTAAATTCTTTCTCATTTAAAAAATATTGGGACATCTCTTTTTCAGTATATAAATAATTATGGATACCTAAATCAATGCATCTTAAAGCTTGATATGCCTCAAAATCATCTTTATTTAAATATGATGTTTTATTTAGCGCAACATTTTTAATATTATTTTGTTTCGAAAATTTAATGATATCTTCAATAGCAATCTTATTAGCATCAGTTTGCAAATCCACCCCTAAATACAAATCTTTAAAGATGAGTTTATATTTATTCAAAACCGCTTTGGCCTTATCATAATTAGTTTCTTTGCATAACTTCACAATTTCATTTTCATCACTTGGAATCACAGCTAATACATCATAACTATATTTACTTAAAAAATCTAAATTAATATTTTCAATTGTCTTCGCTCGACTAGCAATAATCAATAAATTTTTATATCCTATTTCGCTCATAGCATAAAGTAAAATCGAATTATAAAAGTTATAATCACTTGCAAGCGTAATATTGATACCAATAATCGGTTTGATATTTTGTTCAAGACATTGCGTATAAAAAACAATCGCACCATGCATATTGTTATAGTCCGTCATTGCTAAGGCCTCACAACCGTTATTCTTCGCTTTTAAAATCAGTTGTTTAACCTTTGACGGGCTTCTTAACATTGAATATTCAGTTTCCGTATATAAATTAACGTACTTCATGCCATTCACCTTTAACCAATTATATCATGTTTCTTTTCTTTTTTCCATATTTTCTTCATAATCAAAAAAAGGATCATCATTTTAAGATAAGAATATTATCACCAATATAAAAACAAGTCTCACTTAAGAAACTTGTTCATTTTTATTTTTTTTAAATCGCTTTACTTTAATCATTTTTTTACATTGCAAACCGACTATCAAAGAAATTCCTCCACCAATCATCGCAATAACGATCGTTGGTGCAGATTGATTCGTTCTTTTAAAAATTAACTGTTCATTAACTTTTATTTCATTTAAATTTTTATTTTTATCATTTATGATAATTTTAAAAGAATTTAATGTTTCGGTTTTTTGGACGATCTCAATATCAGCAAAATCAATAATATTACCACCAGTAATTTGCGCTTCTAATAAAATAACTTTATCAACACAAAAGTTTCCTAAATCGTAACATAATGAGATCGTAACCTGATACTGTTCATTTTCCTTAAGATTATGTAAATTTATTTTTCGCGTTGATAGAGGATAATAAAAAAATACTTCATCAGAATTAGATGTTGCTTTAACTTCAAAAAGTCGAGCTGTTTTATCAACATCATTGACATTTGCAAAGAGCATAAATTGATAGTTTTGAATTAAGGAAACACTCGGACTATTTTTTAATACATTAATCACAACCATCTGCTTGATATCAATGTGTTTTAAATCAACTTCATCATAAAACGGTTCATAATAATTAATTTTTTCAACAAATAAATAGTATAAACCTGCTTCATGCGAGCTCGTTAATCGTAAAGATAAAACTCCATTAACATTATCAACAACAAAATTTTGATGTTTTTCACCATTTATAATTATGCTCTCAATGTCAAGATCTAATTGTGACATTGAAAAATCTAAATAAAATGATTCATTTTCCTTCAATTGATAATGCCAATGATTTGAATCTAGTGATTCAAATTTTATTTGATCATTTTGCACAAAAAATTTGATTTCGTAGAGTTCATTATTTTGTCCATATAGTTCCAAACAATATTCTCCACTTTGATCTAAAGAATAATTATTCGCAATGCTTTTTCCGTTTAAAAAAGCATAACCAGTAAACTTCAACTTGTAACCCGTCGGATAAATCATATTATCGATAACATTTACTTCCCTTAAAACCTCAACATCACGAGTAACGATAAATTTATTCCCATTCATATTAGTAAATTCATACTGAAGGCAATAAAGACCAAATATTTGAGGATTAAAGACTGGTTCACTTGTTTCACTAATTAAATTAGCCTCACCAAAAAGAGTTGTAATATATTTTTGATTGACATTATTTCGGTAGAACTTATCAAGAATTACAAAATCATGTAAAAAGGCAATATCAAGAAAATAACTTCTTAATCCGCAATCTAGATAGATAATTTTATCAAACTGATAACATTTTGTTTGTGAGTTAATTATCTCAAGCTCGATTTGTTTAAGACATTTAAAATCATACAAATCATATAAAAATACACTCTTTTCACTAATAGCAAGTATTTTATTAGTTGGGGAAATCATTAAAAATTTAATTTGTGAATCAAAAGTTTTTTGAAATAAAGGATTCAAATCACAATCAACTTTAATCATTGCCTTTTTTAATCCTAAATAAAGATAATCATTTTGAAATGAAATAAAGAAAATCTCATCAGAAAAGGTAAAGATACGGTAGTCGATCATTTCTAATTCTTTATCTAGTTTCGCAAGTAAAATACTGTTTTCAATTTTACCACCATTTCCAAAGTCACCACCGCTTAAGGGATCCTTAAAACCGGCAACAACTAAATTATTATTCTCAATCGCAACCTTATGAAAAGATTCATTTAACACTCCTCCATATATTTTTATCTTTTGAACCTGATAATCCAAACCGATCTTCGCAACAAATGCATCTAAAAGACTAGTATTTTTACCCGATTTCGCATCAATAAATAAATTATCAACATAATTGGATAAAGATCCAACAATAAAGATATCATCATCAATCACAATATCATAGACTGGAGAAATCGGATTATCGAATATTTTTTGTTCGGTAACCTTTTTCCCATTTTTATTGATCTCTAATACAGATAAGGTTTGGTCGTAATAATAAAATATTAAGGCATTCTCATCTTTAACTTTTAATTGAAAAGAATCATATTGATTAAATGAATAAATCCAATTGTTTGTTTTTGAGATCAAAAACCATTGATTATTTTTTTGAAAGAGGCGGTAATCTCCTGCTTCTGCTAAAAACAAACTATCATTCAATTCTTTAACTTCTTCGATAATAACTTGATAATGATCGGGCTCTGCGATCTGATTAGAAAAAAAAGCAGTTAAAAGAAAAAGTAATTTAAACATTTTTTATTCCTTTTTTTCGTGGAATAATGATTCCAAAAACTAAACCCAACAAAATAACTCCTAAATAAATAAAAGGCAAGGTATTTATTTCATCATTTTCAAATAAATTGTTCGTCAAATTTACTTTGTTTGATTCATGTGGTTTTTCACTATCAGCACTATTCATTAATTCTATATCATATGAGCATGTTTCGCTTACCTCAAGTGGAGCATTTTCACTTAATGGTTTAACTTTAAAAGTAAAGACTTCGGTTTCATTACTATTTCCGATTAATTGCAAAACATAATTGCCCTCTTGATTAATCATTTTTCCGGTTGTAATCAATTCATCATTTAAATAACCTTTACCATTAAATTGCAAACATAAACCTAGATCATATGTTTCTTTACTAACAATATTCGTTTTAGGAAAAAAATACATGTCCATGTCAATTATGATAACTGTGTCCATAGAAATAAACCGGTATAAATTTGTATATGCACCAAATGGATTATTTCCGACATTATCTAAATATAACTGATAATCGACCCATTCATTATTTATCTTAAGGGTTCGTTCATAAAATATTTTATTATCATCGATATATTTCGTTTCAAAAAGTTGAATATTTTGATACTTAACAACATCAACTGTTTGGGAATCAAGATTCCAACTTGAAAAAATTATCTTTTGATTTTGGTCTTGAAAGGCATTCAATAATTTATAATATGAAGTTTTGTTTGAATACGAAGATATTTTATACAAATCACGATTCAAAAAACTAACAATGTGATATTTTTGACCAAGGTTATCATATGCAAAACATATAATGATTACTAAATTCTCATTTTCAATTATTTTAAAATCGGAAATAATGCGATTATAGTCAACTGAGAAAGTAACATTATGCAAATATCCCAAATGAGCATCAAACATAAAAAAAGTTAATCGATTCGAAGTATAACAACCCTTCACTAAGCATATTGCATCATTGACAACGCTTAACTTCGCACCGTTAAGAGGATTATACTTATCTATTGAGATATACTCATTAATCGTTAAACGGTAATCAATTGAGATCAACGCCTCATATGAAGTAATGTTGAAATCTTGTTGAAAGTAACCCGTCCCGTTAAATTGCATATAAATATAGAGAATTTGATTATGGAAAACTGCATCTTTAAAGACATCATTTTCTTTGTTACCAAGAGCAATCATCTCATAATCATCATCCTGTACTAAGGAAACATAGCCGGCAATGATATTACTATCATTATCTGTAAAATATAAAAAATCATGATCTGATGAAAATGTTTCTCCTACAAAATATAACCGGTTATCATTAATAAATAATTTGTGACCAAAATCATCTTGATAGCCTTTAAACTCTTTTTCATATAGAATTATCCCTGAAAGTGATATTTCTAGAATAAAAATGTTTCTTCCTTCATCCTCTGAATCATAATCACCGATAAAGGCTGCCCCATGAGCAGTTAAACAAGCATCTTTAATCGCACCATAACGTAAATCATTTATTCTCTTAGTCCATTGAATGCGATTATTCTGATAAAAGGCTATATAAGCAAACTCCTGATTGTAGTTCCCTTGATATGGATAATAACCATCATTAATGGCTCCATAAATAAAATATTCGTTCTCATTTACATATAAAATATTACTAACAACTGCTTTCGTTTGAATTGTATCAACTAGAAAATCACTTAACCCGTTTTCAAGTTGCTCTGATGAAGTAACGACTACTTCCTTTGAAAAAAATTGCCTAGAAGTAGGATTAAAGTATTCCACCTCATACTTTCCGCTTCTAGTCCAATCGACGTTATTTTCAATGATCTGATGACCTTCTTCCTCTAAAATTTCATCACTACCTACATTTTCAGTAATAATTAGGGTTTGAAAACCATAAATCTTCACATTAATGAAAAGAGTAAGAAAAAATAAAATAATAATTAATTTTTTCATATTATCACCTCCACTTATATATTAAAAGAGATAAATAATTATTTCGTTTTTCTTAATAAGAAAAAAAGCCTGATGGGATTCCATTAGGCTATACGTTTTATATAATTCATATTAACATAATTATCTTCAAATTCTTTAGATAAATATGGATCAATTTGATTTTTTAAAATATAAAATGGAGCTGGTCCGATATCTAAAAAGAATTTATGGAATTCATAATCTAATTTAGATACATCAACATTATGAGCTTTGTTTTTAAATTCTTCCTTTAAATCAATAAGCTGATAATAACTAAAGAAATACTCCAAATAATTTGTTGGTTCTTCAACTAATTGATAATACATTGACTCGATCGCACTGAAGCTAATTGATCCAAAATATTCTTCAATATAACTTCCAAATGCTTGAAGTGACATCGAAAAATAATTGATTTTTATATCTGCAATACTAAAGATAAGATAAGTAATTCTGCGGTCAAGCTGATATGCATCATATAAATCTTGGTTGACATTAGCATATTTACCGACATAGCTTTCAATATATGTCGCCCAGCCTTCCGAATAACTATTATAATTTAAAAGCTTTCGAAGATTTGGAATATTCAAATTTTTCAAATGAACATGCTGTAACAAATGCCCTGGTACTCCTTCATGAGCTAAGGTAATAAAGGCATAGGTTGGGTCTTCATTAAACAAAGTATCATTGTAATAAATCACTTCTGTAACATCAGCATCAATCGGAGAAATAAAATACATTGCTGGAGAAGAATTCTCTTTTAACGATTCATGAATCGGTTTAAATTGAACATTAACATTTCCAATTCCGGGAAAATCATTCTCATAAACATCAAGATAGAAGTTTAATATCTGCTGATGTGTTTGTTTTGCAATTAAATCACCATTGATCAAATCATATAAATTTGGATATTGATTCATATATGCTGTCATTTGACTAAACTCATGATCAAGCTTAGTTTCAAGATAACTTAAGCCATCTTCAACACTCATATTAGAACCAGTAGCTTCTCTAAATAAATTTTGATAATAAGCTTTACCATCTTTAAAATGAGACAACCCCTGGCTATTTGTAGCTTTTCCTTTTAATTTAGCCATTTCACTACTAAGATATCGATAAGCCCCGACAAAATCTTCATTTACATATTGTTGATTTTGAGATTTGTAACTAGTTTTTTCAGCAGGAGTTAAAAAGTCAGATTCATCAATTTTCGTATTAAAAACACCAATTAGAAAATTTTCTTCTTCTGATACAAAATTATCACATTGTTCAATAATACCGTCAATGATATAATCATTCATCCCAAAGCCTTTTTCAGCCTTTTCATATTCGAAATTAATAATATTTTCAAATGATGTTTTTGTCGTGGTAAGGTATGCAAAATAATTTTCAATATCCTTTTTCGTATAGAAATGATATTCAGCTAATATAAATGGTAATTGCGCATTATAACCACGATAACTTCCTAATGGAGTTTCATAATAATAAAAATCAGCATAAGATAATAACCCATCCACATAATCTAACAGTAAATCCCGACTAATTTTTTGTTGTGGATTCAAATTCTCATATTTATATCTAAGAAGATAGTTTCTTAGAGAACGAAGTTGCCACATAGATTGTTTATGGATTTGATATGAAATTTCAATCGGTCTTACTTCAATATCTTCTAAGTCGTATTGTGACGGATCTTTTAGGAAAAAGTTAGTATTAAGAGGGCTTCCAGATAACATATCAACAAACATTTGATCGATAAACTCATCAAACGGCTGATTTGGTTCACCTCGAAAACACCCAGTCATAAGCGATAATGAAAATAATATTAGAACAAAAAATAATTTTTTAAAGAATTTACTCAT